>Ga0307518_10000032_pt1 | contig 94803 bp, 123 predicted proteins | sample 25_EM_MG_FD_203889 | JGI IMG/M metagenome (GOLD analysis project Ga0307518, IMG submission 203889) | Populus trichocarpa ectomycorrhiza microbial communities from riparian zone in the Pacific Northwest, United States - 25_EM | ecosystem: Host-associated > Plants > Roots > Unclassified | place...
GTTCATACCATACAACCATGTCGACGGACGCACGACTTCAAGAAACATCCGCTGAATATCAGAAGTTACACTCTGACTTGGCGATCTTAGTTGAGAAGCGAACCCGCCTGGATGCCCAGCTTTCTGAGAATGAAATGGTCAAGAAGGTGAGTGGCGTCCAGTTCATCGACGGTCAACATTGATCACAGTTTCCTGTTGCAATCAGGAATTCGCAAGCCTCACTCCAAACAACACTGTATACAAGCTAGTCGGGCCTGTCCTTGTTCTTCAAGACCAGAATGAGGCCAAGGGCAACGTGGAAACCCGGTTAGGTTTCATACAAGGAGAAATGTGAGCACCTATCTGTCATCTCAGTTCACAAGATCGATGAGTCCGGCTGTAGAAAACGGGTAGATATTCAGATAAAAGACATGGAAGAAAAAGCAGAAAGGAAAAAAGTCGAGGTACGACGCGATTGGATACAAAAAGGCAAACTGACGGAACTGCCCTTAGCTTGTAGAGATCCAAAGCAAGATTCAGCAGGCGCAATCAAGAAGTTAATGTAGCTATCTATGACGACGCATGGTTTTCACCGGAAGAACGATGGTTTAATGATAAATCTATCATAATATGCAAGCTGAACGGTTTTGCACGGGCCGCAACTTCGTGCCTTGATGTACCCTAGATCCCTCATTGCTACGCCGAATGAGAATTTCCCGTCTGGATCGACCTTGTAAGCATACGATGCCTTCAAGTGGGCCAATTCATCTTCGGAGAACCATAGAAAAGTTGGGTCGGGGTTCTTCGCGAACTCCTGCGCAAGTTTGCGGAGAATATCCTGGCGACGCTCGATTCGTAGTGCCGTGAAATTTGCATGAACCTTGGTTTTAAATTCTGCAAAGAGGTCATTTACGTGGTCTTGGATGCGAGAAAGTTCCAAGTCCATTTGAGCCGCATGGCTCCGATCTAATGACCGTATCTTTTCTACTCTCTCCTTCGCATCGTTCCATGGCTTCAAAAGTGCGCTATCCCTTGAAGTTGTCGAGGGTAAGGCATGTTGCATTTGGGATAATTTTAGGTCACTGTAGCATTTAGCCTCAGTCGAGACCACATCCATGACGAAGAGCGACAGTGATTGAGGCCGAACGACATTGAGCTCATTTCCCCCGTGAACCACATCATCTTCTGTTTCCTTCCATAAGGGTGGGCGTCTCTGGAAATTCCTTATGTCGTTTTTCAGGACCTCCGGTAAAACAGTCAAGCCATTCTTTGCAGAATCAAGGACATGGCAAAACCTTTTTCAATGTTAATTTGAGTTGAAGCTAAATGCATAAAATAACGCACATATAAGCGAGTCGGGTGGTTTCAGGGTGTCTATAGCCCAATGTATAGATGGCTATATCATGGAAATTGGAATATTTTCCAATGAGGGATTGGTCATGAAGGCCACCAAGAAGGAAACTTTGGATTTGTGACTCCATTGAAGCAGGATGAGACCCATGTTTTGCTACAATCTCTGACACATGAGATGTCTCCTTTTTAAAGTTGTCAAGTAGGTCTTTTGGTGGAGAAGAGTATTGGAGAGGTGCATTCTTGAAAGCAGAAACAATAGCAGGTTGCCATATTGCAATGGCTTTATCACCATCATAATCACCTATAAAATAGTCAAAGTTGTTATCTTTATAACAACACATGAAGTACATTACCACCAGCAAGGAGATCAGCAAAGCGACGTGACCCTTGGACAGAACAAACAATGACATCCACATAGCTGTGCAGCTGTGTCTTGACCACTGCCTTGACCTATCAAGACACCTAATCAAAATGCTATCTTCTAAGATATTTTACAAAAAAACCTTTTGTGTATCTGTTGGAAGTTTGCATGGATGCCTGGCAAGCTTTACAGCTGATCAATAACCAGTTCATTGCACACAGTTCAAATCAGCATACCAAAACATCACCCATCACAAAATGGGACATGGTGCCATTTGGAAGAGGAAAGATGGCATCCCTAGCAAGAATTTGGACCTCATCAGAGGCCAATGTACCAGATGGATCTGCCATCAGGATTATAAAGGAGAAATCTAACAGTGATTATCACATACCTGGTACTATCCAGGCTATACAAGACATTGAGACCTCCAATCTAGGGTGTTTGAGATAGGCCTTGACTAAACTCCGGATAAAGTGCTTGAGTTTCTCTGCAAGGAAGGGACACTCTTGTGGGGTGAAGCCAGTATCCAGCAAAGTGAGAATGATTTCACTTATTGATGATGGACATCCACTAATTTCGTCTGCCCACCATGCAGCTGACTGCGGAGAGTCTTGAAACCCATCTAGGTCATCCTCGTCCTCGTCCTCATCCTTCTCAGAAAGGCCCCTCATCCGTGCTTCCCCACCAGCTTCACGAGCCATTCGTGCAGCTACCACCCCACCACCTCGTGCAATGTTGTGCCAGAGTTTAAACTTGGCATCGGGCCCCTCCCAGTCGAGAAACCTGTCCACCAAGTTATCCAAGTCTTCTTTCATTAAGTTGATGAAGACATCAAAGGGTACTCCATTTTCGGCCAAGTTCACTATCGTTTCTGCGGCTAGCCGAGAAGGAGAGCGCACGTGTGATGATCGTAAGACATCAATGATCTCCTGTCCCTTGGGGGGACGGACCCTGCTATCAGGATATTTGATCTTGATCTGTGATGGCCGAAGCCAGACACAGGGTGTATCGGATTCGTTCACCGAAGGGTTTGGATGGATAATCAAAAGCCCCTTGTCTGACTTTAGTATGTCAGTCGTCAAACAACCCGCAACTTACCTTCGCCCCTGCTATTCGGCATTGTATTGCAGCGGGGAATGTTTCCCAGCCAAACATTGCACGCAACCTCTTGAGGGCTGCTAGGTTAATGAAACCGCATCCATCCGTCATGATGGAATCATTCACGACTACTAATGATGAGCCGATATATCTCACGCAGAGGACTTGCCCACCTATGTCGTTGACCAGCATAATGTTGGTGGGTTCGATGTCAATTCCTGGGACAGAATTCGAGAGTCCAAGGGCAAATCGAGATGCCCACTTTGCCATTGACTCAAGGAAGACAATCAGCAAGCCAAAATCATAAATTATGTTCGACCCACTTGCGATTGGTTGTGTAGAATGGGGTTATGCCAATTCAAAAAATCCATGAATGACGGCGGCGGAGGGCGTGCATGTCGGGGAAGTCGAGCAGACTCGCTGGGTTCGTTGGTTGCACAAAGGAATACGCTGGTACCGTTTGTGTAGAACGCACGATAGATAATTCCGCACAGCAGAAATCGCTGAGCAAAAAGCTTGGCCAATGTGGACTGCGCCTTATTCATTACCTGCCGGGACACACGGACTCGGAGGATGGCATAGGAGCCAAACTCGCGCGAAAGCCGTGTTGACGAACTTAGTTCTGGCTTGTTGAGGACAATTTTGTATTTGCTCAATTCCGAACCCATCTTCGACCCGCCGTTGTGAAGCTTGATTGATGCTGTGAAGTGGACTTTGCCACCATACCACCCGTCAGGTTGTCTATGGAACCGCTCGCCATCACTGGCACATTCATATTCACGATCGAGCTCTTTCCAAGGTGACTAATTGACGGATGAGAAAGGGATTTCATTAGGTAAAGTTCAGCGCACTGTAGCTTCCTTCTCCTTGCTGAAGAAACCGCTGGTCCCTGAGTCATTCGCTTCATTAACGCTTCTGCAAAAGAGCTTGTCCACGAGAGGGGCAGTGGATTGATTGGGGCCTTTGAGCGCGTCCAACGCGGGGACAAGGACATCTTCGTATGTAATATGGCCAAGAGTGACTAAACGTGCTATCTGCCACTGCACGCCGAAGCGAATCTCTCTCTTGTCAAAGCATTTCTGTAAATGCAGATGGTGTGCCTGATAAACCATCAGCCTACGGTGACGGCGGTGCAGTAGGCAGGTTACGAACGATGACAAACGGAGATTCGTTGCTTGTGGTATTCCTCTCTGGCGATACAGGTGAGGGAAGTGCAGGTCCCTCGGTGGTTGCCTTGCGCTTTCCAAGGACTGAAGGGCTGACAGGACCACCATGCCTTTCTTGCATGAGAGCGATCGAACTTGCCCCGTATTAAATTTGAGGGCAGTTCTTGAAGTCGACAACCTCTTATAAGGACAGCAAGAGCGACTAATCTCCAGGCAGACCAAAGGCAAGATAGAAAACAATCGTTCCCTCGGGAGTAATAGCCTCGTGGTGTCGCGGTCAGTCGCAGCAAAATCTCAGACAAGCAAACGACCTAGGGCAACAACTCAAATTTGTTGTGCATGTTATATGGACAGGCTTTCAATCAAATATTGTTCAGTCTCAGATTGCACATCCCTGTCCATCAGCTTTCCGTTCTTGGTCAGGATACAGGACGGTTCCTACAGCGAGTGCAGTGTACCAGTCCAGTAATCTCGACTCGATGTCATAGAGCCACTGGTAAGTGATTCTCCAGACGCGAAGCTTTGCATCATGTGGACAGACGTGTGTGCTAAAAAATATGTCCAAGCACATCAAGCAAAAACTCCATTAGGGTGTGAAATAAATGATAGTCGAGTTGAAGAGATGTGAGGTGTACGCTCTAGCCTGAACCACCCGGAATAAGTAGCATCGCAGTACCTAACGTTGGCTTGAACGACAACAAGCCCCATGAACAAGTGGCTCACCTATTGTAAACCGCGGAAGGGACAATAATCCTACTGGCCCGTCATCATCTCCTTCGTTGACATTGCATGGGCCATGTCCCGTTCGGTTTCGGGACTGTAAATGATCTTCTCCAGCTTGAAACGTTTACGGGCAGATATCGGAGGACAGTTTCGGATGGTCACTTTGTCGTTGAATCGAAGCTCTAGTAAAAGGTCAGCGATAACTCGAATACATGACGAAACACACGCGTACTGTTGTGCTCATCATGCGTCAATATTTTGGTACTTCGCTCGATTCGCTTCGCACAAAGACATGGTGCAGATCATACATGTCCAAGACACAAAAATACCTACCTTCCCAGTGATCTTATGGATGACAAATCGCGAGACAGTAACGGTCGCTGTTTTGTTCATGCAACCAGCTTTTGTAACGACGCCAGTAAACGCCATGGGTGGCATGCTGTTCGGGAAGTGAATGGGGTGGAAGTTCGTTGGACTCGACTTCACACCACCTCTGTAGTTCAGGTACAAACATCGGTAAATAGCTGACATCAACGAGTAACATTACTTCGAAGGACTACGCAGGTAGGTATTCGATCTGCTGGCAACGTACAAATAGAACTAGTCTCAACGACTATATGGCCCTGCGCCTAATGTATTTTAGTGCCACCCCAAGTCTACAGATACAATTTATCTGATATTATGATCGTACTCCGTGGGGGTTTGGATGCCAAACGTGCAGGATATCCTATCGCTTCATACTGGAGAACTTGATGCCTGTGGGGCAGATGGGGCATACGTTGACTTGGCGCGCAGCACGGGCCCATATTTTGCCAAGACAAATGGGATTGGAGTCATAGCCAGGGCGATGAAGCCCAACAGGGAAGACGCCCAACGAGCACCGAGTTTATCATACATTTGATTGGCAAATAACTGTTTTGAATGTCAATAGGCGGCAGAACTTTTGATGGTTTCACATACAGGGAAAGCTGCACCGAAAAGGCTACGAATAACGGTATTAGATGCTAGGGCCGAGGCTGCGACCATCGCGTAGGCATCGACGATATAATTCAGCAAGGAGATCTAAGGGGAACGTCAGGTGGTTACTAATCAAGCTCGCGAACGATACTCACAAAAATCCAACACACGCCCCAACCCACCAACACACCGGACGTTAAAGGTGCCCATATATTTACACTAGGGTAAGAAGTCCATCTGTCGGATAAGGTGAGACAATGTCTTTTTACAAGCACTGCAAGCTCGCTTACCCAAACCAGAAGAATGCCACAGCAAAGCATGGCCCTGCAGCCATAGCCACCTCCAAACGGTATTCTGGAGGGACAGGATTTGGAGCGAACTCTTTAATTCTACGTTGGTATCGTGGATTGAAGACGTAGACATACTGCATAGGGAAAACAAAGTTAGATGAGACAAACTGAAGAAGAACATCGTCTTACAGCCAATGCTGATAGCGTTCCACCAATCGGAATCGGCAAAAACACCAACCCAGAGGAACCGGAGCTCAAGTGATGTCCCTTGGTGAATACTATGGGGTAGGCCTCGAACAGAAGATAGATGCAGCCATATACGAACTACCATGTAGTGTAAACGCAAGCCTTTACACACATGCCCTGGGAAGACCACTCACACTCATGTAGGCTGTGACTGCAATGAGCATCGGCTCACGGAAAAGAACCTTGAAAGGACGGGCCAAAATATTCTCAAGGCGCTGGGTTATGGGAAGCTTTTGCGTCTCCATTGGGGCATAATACTCTTCGTTCCCAGTTTGCTTTCGTAGCTCTCGTGCCCTCTTGGCGAGGATGACAGGCCTATAAGATCGCGTAAACATATACTCCTACAATCGTGACCAAGAATACTCGCGCATAGGTTTCTGGAATGGTGAAGAGGATCAAGGCCCAGCAGACGCCAGCCTATCGGATAATGAGGCGATGATGGACGCGTCAATGGAAAACTTGACTTACAAAGATGGTAAGAATCCAAAACAACCAACGCCAGGAAACGCCACCCTCAGCAAGATAGACAGCAACCACTGGACCCACGCCCGGACCAGCAATCGGGGCAACAGCGAAGACGGCGGTTGCTGCGCCTAGAGTACTTGGATCCCAGATGTCAGCTAGAACCGCACTGGACACGAATGGCTGAGCAAAAGAACATGGATGCAATGAACGCTTGCCTACCCGGAATTAGCGAGGGGACAAGCTGCAAATGTGCCGCCGAGGAAGCGGAATACCATCAATGAGGCAGCATTATTCGATAGAGCACATGCCATTTGAAAGCACTAATGATGTGATAAACGATGAGATAACACAAGGATGGAATCAGGGAGCGTACCGTATACACAAAGAATGTGACAATGAAGAGCAGCCGACGACCATATTGTTCAGATAGGGGTGCCCAGATAAGGGGTCCGACGCAGTAGCCAGCCACGAAGAGTGCGACAACGAGATTGCTGACTTCTTGAGAGATATGGAACTGTGATTTCAATGCTGGAACTAGTGCAGACGGGGCGCTACTCGCGAATGTGCTATTGAGGGGATCAGTCAACGCCAACAAGTGAAAACAATGTCAGGCTCACGCATTGAGGACAAGTAGACCTGAAACCATTGTAATGTACCATCGTTTGGAAGATGACCAGTTCTACACATCAAGTTATGTACAAGGAGAGTTGAAAATGCGAAACAGAGTTGACATGCCTTTGGATTACGGGGATCGTTCGCACTGAAGCGTACCAAGAACGGGTCTGCATCAAGATCAAGAGGCTTTTCGGAAACGTCGTGAAACTTGTCGCCATTGGAAGTTGGAGACTGGGTTTGTTCTGGGAGTATCGTCGCAATTGTCGAATGCGACTGGACCGTAGGAGTGAGTTCTGGCATTGCGAGAGAGGAGGGGTTCCACGACAGTGAGCACCATGTGGCATGAACGGGTTTATAATGGGGGAACGGAAAATCCTCGTAAAGGAGGCATGACAGCTTTGACGAACCCGAGTTGACGAATCGACCGACATCGCGGTAGACCAATAAGTGTGAGTTTGTAGAGGTCCGTGTGTCATCGGGGTATTTGGAGGATTATGTCAGAAACTAATCCCGTTCCCAAATACGGTAAACTGCAGGTCTGATCATTGTAACTGCACAACTACTACCTAGTGCTGCTCGCATGGATTTCACGGAGATATACGAGCAATCCGGGAATCTCGTCTACTTTAGTCCTGGCGCTCACTTCATTCTCAATTCCCTCGATGACGTTCTTATCGTCCGTCGCGCCGATACCCTTCTAATAACCCACACATGGACCATTGGCCATCCTTCGGAAACAGCCACTATCCTCTCCAGTTCCAGGCCACAATTACCCGCCACTGCTTCTTTTCATCAGTGGATATCGCACGCCGGCTGGTCCTGCGATTCCGAGTACATCTTTGCTGCCTCTGTGAAGGGAGGTATCGTTCGTGTATTCAAGCTCAGGGACGAGGAATGGAACGCGCGAATAGAAACAGGTGCAGAGGGACTGACTAAGGCCGAGTGGGCTCCAGATGGCCGTCATATCCTTTGTTTCTCTGAATGGGGTGTAAGCTTACTCTTGTCGAAAACAACTCCCTTATCTTTACTATGCGATAGCTCCGCGTCACCATCTGGTCACTTGTTACAGGAGCAGCGACTTATATACAGTTTCCAATTCATCCCGACAGAGGTGCCTGCAGCAAGTTGTACATCTCGTGCCCTGACTCACCCGCTGTAGGATATGCATTCCGTGGTGATGCACGCTACTTTGTTTTGGCTGAACGTCACAAATCAAAAGACACTTTGGGCATCTATGATGCTTCCAACTCGTACAGACTAGTTCGGGTACGCAGATATCCTTGCTTCCATGGCAAAGCTGATGACCGAGTAGAACCGTACAGCACTTTCCATTGCCAACAACAAATTTATCCTCCATCGCCCTCTCTCCGACTGGTAATTATCTTGCAGTCTGGGAGGGAGTTTTAGAGGTACGGCTCCCTTAGTATCATTTTAATAACCCAAAATAGCTACGTCCCAGTACAAGTTGCACATCCTTTCGATTGCCGGAAACATCCAGGGCACCTTCTCTCCAACCCCCGACCCAGGATTCGGAATTCGCAACGCGACGTGGCATCCGTCTGGAATGTTCATTGCTGTTGGCGGTTGGGATGACAAAGTAAGTTGAAAAGCAGGATGGGAGGAGTCTGCGTTGACTGCTCCAGGTTCACATATTGGACAGTCTTACTTGGTCGGCAGCATCAACCCTTGAGCTTTCCAGCAGAATTCCTAGTGGCGTTGTGCGTTAAGTTTAGCTTGCATATTTTGGGGTCGAGTATTGAAGCAACGACAGACTCTTTGGCGAGAGCCTGTCAGTTGGCTGGAATCGACGCATGGAAGAGGATTCCTCTCATGTAAATCATGTTCGTCACTTTTACCCCGCTTATTGTTAACAACGACATCTTTTAGATGAGCGCTCTCGAGGTCCTCAACCCATCAATGTGCATCGAGTAGATCCTACGAAGCCCAACCCGAAGTCGGGTGCGGCACAATTAGATTGGAACAAGACAGGAACACTTCTTTTAGTCCGCTTCGGTATGTTATTCGTCAGATGCTTTTTCCATGGATCACTCTGAAAGCCGACAGACAATGTGCCGACGCTGGTGCACATCTATGATTTTCCTGCTCCGTCAGACCCATTCGTGCCACGTTTGCGATGTGTATTGCAACACCAAAACCCAGTCCTGAATGCACGATGGAACCCGGTGCGCAAGGGTAGTTTGGTGATGTGCTGCGGTACACAAAGTATTTACACGTGGAGCGATGAATGGGTCGGAGAAGGTGGTGACGAGGAGGAGATGGCGGAATGTATAGGAGTGCCTACAACTAGTAAGTTGCAGCTGTGCTGAACTACTTGAAACTGATGGGGTAGTCATAGAAAAATACGAAACAAAAGATGTTCGGTGGGCGCCTGATGGGAACGGGCTGGTGTTGATGGATAAGGACACCTTCTGCTGTGCGTTCGAAGTGGAGGATAACGGAAGTGACTAACTACACGTCGATCGACTTGCGTGTTCTCCCAGTCACCTAAAATGACAGCGTTGTTATCTTGAATGTGTGAGACGGTGTAATTCTCTTGCAGGCACTGAGCTCGTCAGCAGCATGTCATCGTCGTCATACGAGCTTACGGGTAAAGCAACGTTGAGATCGCCAAATACGCGGAATCTACTTGCTGACTAAGTCACATTTCGAGGCAAATTTCGGACCTCCAAAGCCTAAGTACTGTATCTCATGTTGTCTCGTTCCCTTCGTCTCGCCGGTCTTGCGGAACGTCGCTTGCTCTCTTCGAGTAGACATCGCCTCTCAAGAACGTTCGCCACCCCTTCCAATGATAATCACCGGAGTGATGCGAAGGAGTCCGGGAGTAGGAGTGATGACGGGAAGGGAAAAGCAAAGGCCCGTGACGAACAAACTCACGACAAGCAACCAGAAGTTCCTCCAGAGCTACCCAAGGGCCTAGAAGGCTTCTTTCAGCGCTACCAGCAGTCCAAGCAGAGACAGCAGTGGTCCCCCAAGCAATCGGATACTCAGAATGATGAACCCCCACGTGCGAAGCCTCCTCCGCAGGGCGGAAGCAACAACAATTTCAATCCTAACCAACTAGCTCTCCTCGTTACCTCTGCCGTTATACTCTACGCTCTCAGTGGCTCCTCAGGTTCGCATTCACGGGAGATTACGTGGCAGGAGTTCAGATCTGCTTTCCTCGAGAAGGGATTGGTCGAGAGGCTCATAGTCGTCAATCGACAGAAAGTGCGAGTCAAGCTACATTCAAACGCGGCAGGGAGCATATACCCATCCGCACTGGGGGGTGGTGACTTCTGGTTCTCTATCGGCAGTGTGGAAAGTTTCGAGCGTAAGGTGGAGGAAGCTCAGGACGAGCTTGGGATCCCGCCCAACGAACGGATACCGGTCGCCTATCACGACGAGATTTCTACAGTTCACACTCTCCTTAATTTCGCTCCCACCCTTCTTTTCGCGGGCTTACTGTTCTACATGAGTCGGAGGGCCGGTTCATCTGCAGGTGGTGGTCCTGGGGGCATATTCAACATTGGCAAGAGCAAAGCCCGACTGTTCAACCAAGACACAGATGTTAAAGTCAAATTCAAAGATGTCGCTGGTATGGACGAGGCAAAGGAGGAGATTATGGAGTTCGTCAAATTCTTGAAGGAACCTGCAAAGTACGAAAAGCTGGGTGCCAAAATTCCTCGCGGCGCAATCCTTTCCGGCCCTCCTGGGACCGGGAAGACGCTTTTGGCAAAAGCTACGGCTGGTGAAGCTTCCGTTCCGTTCCTCTCTGTATCCGGCTCCGAATTCGTCGAAATGTTCGTTGGTGTTGGTTCCTCCCGTGTCCGCGACCTATTTGCGTCTGCGAAAAAAAATGCACCTTGCATCATCTTCATTGATGAAATCGATGCAATCGGAAAGTCGAGAGGAAAATCCGCCAACCTTGGTGGAAATGACGAGCGCGAGTCTACCCTGAATCAATTGTTGGTTGAAATGGACGGGTTTGGCACGCAAGAACATGTTGTTGTGCTTGCAGGGACTAATCGTCCCGACGTGCTTGACCCCGCTCTTATGCGTCCAGGCCGTTTCGATCGGCATATAGCCATCGACAGACCGGACGTATCAGGTCGCAAAGGCATCTTCATCGTTCATCTGAAACCTTTACGACTTGCTCCAGAAATCTCAGATATACCTGTCCTTGCCCAGAAGCTTGCTGTCCTCACCCCTGGATTCTCTGGTGCGGATATCGCAAACGTCTGCAATGAGGCTGCACTTCATGCTGCTCGCAAGAGCCATGAGTATGTTAGGGACGATGATTTCGAGAGCGCAATTGAACGGGTTATCGCTGGACTTGAGCGGAAGAGTCGGGTACTCAGTCCTGAGGAAAAGAAAATCGTTGCTTATCACGAGGCTGGACACGCTGTGTGCGGTTGGTTCCTGGAGCATGCTGACCCTCTTCTGAAGGTCAGCATAATCCCTCGTGGAATAGGTGCTCTAGGATATGCGCAGGCATGTGTTTCCTAATGGCCTCTGAATGTGTTAACCCAAGTTCATGCAGTATCTCCCTCCCGATCGCTACCTTCTCTCAACGCCCCAAATGATGGACCGTATATGTATGACTCTAGGCGGTCGAGTCTCTGAAGAAATTTTCTTCGGTCCTGATAATATCACCACTGGTGCTCAGGATGACCTTCAGAAGATCACGCGAATGGCATTTGAGGCCTGTGCCAATTACGGCATGAACAAAATCATTGGCCCCGTCAGTTATGGTGGTCGGGAAGGTCAGAAGGAGGGTTGGACGAAGCCTTTCAGTGAGAAGACCGGCGAGATGCTAGATGCCGAAGTTCGGAAGATGATCGTGTATGTCTCTGGTGTTTACATCTAAGAATAAGTTACTAAACATCGTTACTTCTAGAACGGCCCACCAACGCACTAATGACCTTCTCACTCAGCATCGTGAAGATGTTGAGAAAATCGCAAAGCGACTCTTGGAGAAGGAGGTACTTATACGGTTAGTTTGTTTTATGTCGTCTTACACCGAGGGATGATTCTGAGCTCCTCGTAGGGAAGACATGATCAACCTTCTTGGAAAGCGTCCCTTCGCCAACCGATCTGACGATATGGACAAATGGCTTGATCAACATCGAGGCCATGAGAGCAGTGCTCCACCGCCGATGGAGGAATCTAGCTCAGGACCTACTGACCCTGCGCCTGCGCCTGTTGCGACATCCACGAAAATCGAAAGCTATCGGTGGTAATTCTGCGCCTATATTAGATTCTGAATTAGATGACCGATGGAGACGGGGAACGTTTCCAGTTTCTTTCGTATTTTGTTCTCAGTGCAGTTGTCATCGATTTTCACGTCACAGCTCATACCGTTAACTAGAAGGTACAATCACATAGTAAAAACAAGCGCCATTCAACTAATGTGTATCTAAACCCCACTCTGACACTTCCGTTGCACCAACCATGCTTCTATTTTGCATGCTCGTGGTCAAATACCTATCGCCAGGTTTTCCGAAGTACTCCTGCTTCCAGAAAACTACCTGCAACCAACTAACCATAGTGCTATACATGAAAAATGTTATGACCGAACTCACTATCGAGCGTATGACTGATGCAGCTGGTGAGTTTCACATTAACTACAGCTTCGCGCAGACACTGCTTGCTACTCACCCAGAGGGGATCCTTCGAGTATACGTGGTTTTTACACGAATGTCTTGCGGTACGTGTCAATGCCGATGACATCCTCCAAAGGTCTAAGGGACTCTTCTAGCCAGCTTTTTACATCTTCCGTTTCTATTCCTGCCACTCTTATCATGAAAACCCTTCCATCGTCAACAGGAGTCATTGCCCACAGCACGCGCGCAGGGGTGGCTGTCCTGAACACGGACACCGATCGCAATTTTTCATGCAAATGGGCGATTATGCGCTGTACGAGGGGCCCACAGAGAAAGAGCATTGCATAACATGAATAAGGCTTGAGCCTCTCGGCCAGTGAGCGCGATAACTCTGGTTGATGTGTGTCGCCAGCTACGGGGTCCTGTACAGAACGATTCTCGAGTAACATGGCGTCTCTAGCAACGCGTCGCCCATCGATAATGACTTCGTTCACGCTGTGAAATCGTTCAAACATCCATTCCTCTCCGAGTGCCTTGCGGCCCGAGGTGAACCAGTCCAATAGGATCATCGTACTGTCCCTTGAAAGATGAAACCTTTGTACTTGAGTATACGATGCGGATGAGAAGCACGTTACAGGGTCGGGCAGGAGGAACACAGCGCTCGTAGGCGCGACATAGATGTCTATCAGTTGTACGGTGATGTTGTTTTTCAGTGCGCTGGACTCCAGTAAATTGGTCGGGCGTGTCGAGGCACGGTTGGTGTGGCGTGTCTTGAAGACTTTGGTCGATCCCTGTTGGCAAGATGTAGGTGAATTGTCTGCCATTGCGAATGAAGAAAACGGCCAACCTGAGACAGTAACAAGAGTCTGCTCCCCCCTTCAGCTCGTACCTGCAGTTTTATGTGATCACCACAGACAAGGCCGCCTCCATAGTTCATCATATAGACTATCGCGACCGCATTTGCGGCTGATCGAGGGGAGAGGAGCTTGAGAGGGTATGTCGATGAAAGCTCCGAGAACGCAACCGTGGATCCGTTCAACGTGCACGCTATGCGCCCATGACCGGCGGGGATCTCAGACTCGGGTGCAGCAGCCATGAAGGATGTATGAAGTACTCGATGCGAAAGGTGAGGAGAAGCATCCTTGTATTACTATCTTGCAGGTATTGTTAAACATGTATTTCCGGATCTTCCACACAGATCAAGTAGAAAACAAGAATAGGCAAACGAGTGGTGGATATCAATTTGAGAGAAGCATGCACGACGAAGGAGAAATAATAAGGTAGTAAGAATCAAAGCTCTGGTACAAATTTAACGAGTGAATGTAGAGGTGTCAATACTGCGAACAAACGAAAGCCAAGCAGGATAAGTGAAATATGAAGGTGGAAGGAGTTCATGATGCGTAGTTACGCGTCAATACTTCCTCGTAGCGAGCGCACGGATCTCGTATAAAAACGATCGGTCGATGTCGCCAAAGGGATCTGTCTGTCGTGATATCGACGAATGCCAGCCCTTCATCTCTGAGCAATGTCGATCCTCGGCCAAGCGACATACTTCGACAAAATCGTCTGCAACGTCGTAAACTATCGAGGCCCGTGATCCTCGATCGCTCTCGGACTCGGAAGTCGTTCGTGTACGACTAGACGCTGGACTGGGGGCAGTGACAACAATTGATGATGACTGTGGATCGCAGGTGTTGGACGTTGCAGTAGCACAGCCTTGTTGACTCGCGCGTATTGTACCGCCCTTGGTCTCCCATGTATCCTCATCTTCATCGTCAGCCAAGTCAGCAAACACGTCAGGCTCCTCTTGTTCTGGCGGTAAAGTCGATATCCAGCACATCCGCGCCGGATCGAATATCATGTTACCAACTTTGCGCGCTCCCGAGGCGAAGGAACCCACTGGCGAGCCAATGGAAGATCCGGTAAGATGTGTGATTAAAGCTGGGCGGGTAGATGTGCCGACAACTGCATCGAAGTCCCTGAGCACCTGATCATTACCTTCCCAGCGAAGAGTCGAAGGATTCCACTTCATGTCCCCCACCACTAAGAATGGGATAAGTCTCGGTGAGTCGTAGGCATGACCTGCACGAACCTTTCGGACCACTAGGGCCACCTAAATGTCGTATGAGGGTCGGTTTCCGTCTCGTATGGCAGGGAACAAAGGAAGAACCATCCTTTTTCTTCTTGACTGCAAGCTCTGTGGCGCAAGTAGAGGCTTTCGAAAACTCGATGTGACCTGTACGCCTCAACGTGTTTGTGGACTGTGCGAGTGCCGTTGCGGTGTCTATATAAGAAGCACCTTTGATATCATACTTCCGAGTTGAGGAGCGAAGTACTCACCTGGCGTTGGACTACGGCCATCTTTTCGTCCCTTCTTTCGTAGCATGCCTTTCTCCCCCTCTTTGTCAGATATTTTTGACAAAGAATTCAAGACATTTCGACTTGTCGCCTTAGGCAGCACACGAAATTTGAACTCCTTGTCCCTATCGGTCGGTAGATCATCAAACGCATCCAATTCCGTGCCGTCTCCATACGTTCTTTGCCGTTTGGGACGTCGTAATACTTTGGGTGCTGTCGATGGGGCAACTGAGGGTATTTGGGTAAGGGGTACGCCCTTTCGCAGCGAAGCTGTCGACGGTGGGCGAGGAGGCAACGGGGAAGTGGCACGGTGCACAGGTGGGTGGTTGACGGAAGTGGCAGAAGGGCCGGGAAATACAGAAGCCAGGGAGGGTCTCGATTTCACACGCATTGAAGTGGGCATGGTGAGACGTAATGCAGCGGGATTGGAAGAAGGGGTGGACGGGCGAGTGGGTGGCACAGTGAAGTCAAGCGCGTGAATTCGGCTTGTGGAACTGGTGTGTGATTTAGCACGCGATGCGGCTGTAGGTGCCTCGTATCTTGCAGATTTGATCGCAGCTGATGCACCCGCCAAGGAAGCTATCCCAGAGCCTGTCGCTTGGGATGTGCTAGCTTCCATCAACGAAGACAGCGAAGCCTTGCGAGTGAGGGCCCTGCGTTGTGCTGGGGGTGTTGGAGGTTTGAGACCTGAATGCGACTTTTGTCCTCGTAGACTACCGGGTTTAGGTGCTAAAAGGGTGTTCGTGGAGGTAGAAGGCGCCATTGCAAGGACATCCTTATAAGTACGGATAGAAACGGGAGGTTGCGGAGGAGGAGATGATGATAGCTTGATACGTTGAAGCTGGCGGGCGGAGGATATTGGGGGATTAACTGGTGATTTAGCACGGTCTGCTCTCATTCGAGAGGGCGGCCGTACAGGGGGAGGAGCGCGAGCAGGGGCGCTTTTACTGCGGGTAGTGAGATGGTGGGTCTGCTTGGCGCCGACGAGCCTGCTTGGGCTGAAGTCGTCATCGTCCTCGATGACGAGGCCCATTTCGAAGTCGTCCTCGGGATCAGGACTAACTGGGTTTATCCGTTGGTCAGCTGCCTGGATCTTCTTCTTTACCTCAAGCAACTTCTTGAGGTGTTTTCCACTCTGACCGGATTCAAATAAACCGGAAGGGAGGACAAGTCCTTCGAGTTCGCTTTCATCTTGTTCGCACTCGCTGTCTTCCGTCCCCGGCAAAGAGACGGAGGAAGCAGAATTTGAAGAGCAAGTATCAGCGAAGCCGAGGGTAGAGTAGGCATCTGATGACTGTGAGGATGAGGTCTGATCTTTGTCGCCCCATTCGAAGGAGTTCTTGGATGATCGATGGCTAAGTGGTAAGGGAGCGAGTGAAAGTTGGGTAAGGTTAGAAGGAAGGGCAAAAGCAGATTCGAAGTCCTCGTCGATGGGTGTTGTAGGAGGGGGCTTGGCAAGGGTAGCTTTGGGAAGTGCCGTGACTTTGATGGTAGATACACCTTCGTCCTCCTCCTCCTCGTCTTCTTCTTCCTGAGAGGTAAGCGGAGGACGAATCGTGACCATGGCGCCTGAGCTCGGCATTTGGAGCTCATTGCGGGCGGCGAAGCTAGGGCCGAGATGTCTGGCTGTTGCGCCACCTGTCTTTCCAAAGTCCATTTCGACATCCCAGTCCATGTCATCGTCTTCATCTTCCTTGTCGGATTCGACTGCGAGCGAACGAATGTGGTCACCATCGGGGAGGTCAAAGTCGGCGTCTGGCCATTCTTCCCTGTGTTGCGGGGCGACTGGCGCTGGAATAGTGATCATGGGCAGGTATCGTGTACCCCCCAGCAGGGGCGAGGTGGAGGTGTCAATGTTATGGAGCGTGGAAAACAAACACAAACGCGTCTTGTATACACAAACACACCAAAACAAACACGATGCCCCTATTTAGTATGGCATCCGTCGTCGCATCTCTTCGGCCTCCAGCTCAATCTCGTCCTCTCCCCCATCCTCTCTTGCGCCGTCATCACGGTATCCCAATGCTCCAACATAATCATCTAGACCTCTTCTCATCCGCACACCTCTGTCTGCCATAACCTCCACGAAACCGCGCAGCTCGTGTACCTTGAACACCCGCCGTAGCGGTCCAAATGCTAATAGATATAGTTCTACACTCGTTCGTTAATGGCGATCGTGCGATAGCTCCATTCTGGACCAACCTTTTGAGAGAGGGCATTCGCTCACCGCTCGATAAAGCAGATCCTTGGCCCGGTGCATTTCGCCTGCCCGAATCTCGAACTCAATAACGACACGCCAAATAATCGGGCTGTTTTTCGTCCTGCGGGAACGTCATCAGTGGTAATCCATCAAGTAGCTTGTAAACCCACCTTTCACTATCCGTAGCTGCAGACAATCCCCCTCTTGTTCGCTCCATTTCGCTTTCCCACCGACCTTTCTCCCATCCAGCTAGCCACACTTCTGCAATCCTCCTAGTGACATCTTTTTCCTTGGTTCCCCCTTCCACCATACCTGGACCCATCTGGCTCCTCACACGTCCCCACACCCCGTACCCCTTCTCTGCCTCAATAAACATGCTAAGGATAATGGTATTGCTTGGATAGGTCTCCAAAGCAAGTTGCAACCGATCCCGGAGAAACGCCGGTGGTGTAGGCTTATGTAGGACCAGTGAATGATGATACAGCATCAGCAACGAGGCAACCATTAAGCTTTCCCGCTGGACAACCGATCTCCCAGCACCTGCAGGCTGAGTATCAAAAACAGCAAGAGCAGAGGCCGCGGATGATGCGGTCATAAGTTCCATCACGGCTCTTAATTTTATCCATGCCTCCCGATCCTTCCATCGCTCATGCGATGCATTGACGATATCTTCCAGGTTGCGTTTTGCCCGGAGAACCATCATCCCCCCCGAGCCATCGACATTCCCTGCGCGCATCACAACCCGCAAAGCGACGTCTTCATCGCCATTCAACCATTCCATTTCCGTCCAATCCCACCACAATTGCCCAACAAAGCCATGGGTAGGGGGGCGACGTGCCGCGATAAGAACATTCTGATAGACTTTACGTGCATCGTCAAGGCGTCCGCGTAGATGTTCAAGGCGAGCGTGTGTAGCCCACCGTGCGAGGGAGTCTCGAGCAGTCGACAGAAACGACCGTGAAAGCTTTATTGCACTAAGAACAAACATTAGTACCCTGCAGAGTAATAAAAAAGAAAACATCGCTAACCGCTTCATGCTTGCAGCAGCCTCAAAGGATAGCGCATATGTGTCCCACTCGTGATCCTCTGTGCCGCATCTCAATTGGTCAAACACTGCTCGCACAAATTCTTGATTGACACCCTCAACGTCTCTCGGCATCCACATCCGCCATTGTTCTCTACCGACCCATTCCAAAGGTCCAACAACGTTTAACCCCCATTCCTTTACAGGACCGAAGGCACTCGAATACTCCCTTTGTTTTCCAATCAGAGCGCCAGCACATGAGTCTGCCAGCATTTGCCGTCCAAAACCTTTCTCGGGGAATATTGACGATAGGCAAGCTGGGATCGTTAAATGCGTAAAGGACCACCGATCATCCCATATGTCATTAGCGAGGGAGCGGGAGAAACCGGGGATGTGGAGACCCAGCAGGGCCAACCACGCAAGTCTGAATATGCTTTTTGCTCGTTGAGTCGTAAGCGACAGAAGGAGAGGCCGGATATCTGAAAACAACACAGTTGCGTATGGGTCGGATGCCGCTCGTTCGCTCGTCGAACGTGCTGGAGTGCGGAATAGACGATCAGCTCGCGTTTCGTCAGTATACCAAGAAGATAATGGATCTGTCGAGGGCACGGGATCGGTAACCATTCGAGTAGATGACTCATTGGTAGGGATTGGTTCCGGTCGTCCCGATGATGCCCAGCCTGACCAACCACTGGCATTCATCTCCCCGACTCGGGGTGCTTCAGATTCCCAAAATTCTTCTAGGGCTTCTAACTGTGTTTCAACGGGAAGCCCATACAATGATTGTGGTACCTCGAACGTCCTTGGAGATCATGAGAGGCGCCATGAAGGCAATTAAATAAAACGTACAGTTCCGCTTGGGCCTGAAACAGCGCTATTGCGCGCTCATGAAAGCCTTTCGACGGAAGTAGTCAGCGACAAAGTTCAATAAAGTCCACGTAGGAAAAAAGACGGACCTGTCTCTTGGAACGCGACTGCCACGCGCCAGACTACGCGAAGCTTATCTACTTCACTATCTTCTGAATTCCCCAACGCTTGCAATGCACGTGAGGCGTCTGTCACAACGCTCTCAATGCTCTCCGCCGATTTGCGGATACGCCATTCCAACCACTCCATCCAGATTTCGATACCACCCAATTTGAGTGCCTCCTCCCATTCAACTTTGAGTTTACTTTCATACCATGCTTGTTCACCTACGCGCAGGTATTTCAATCGAAGGTGACGCGACGTGCGATTGGAAGGATGGGCTGCTAGAGCACGGTTAAGAATTGTTATTGCTATATCTGAGCGAACCGTGGAAGCATTCTTGGAAGTTGGAGGGACAGTGGACAGCGAACGGGCCACCAGTGATAACCACATGTCCACCGATGAGGGTTCTTGAGTTATTTTCTGTTCTAGATTCTTAATAGCAAGCTGATCTGAGGGTAAAGTGAGTTGCCCATCGTCGTCATCGGAGCCGTCATTTTCTCCCTCCGATGATTCCGAATCTGAATCAACCCCAGTCTGGGAGATGGCTCGGAAGTCCTCTTCCGTTCTGTGACCGCGGGACGGAAGGCGGAGAAACCCACTGATCTCTTCGTATTTGTAACTATTTCCGGAGGTGATCAAGCGCCGGGGTGAAGAATTTAGAAGCGCCCTGGCGCCAGAATCAGTCAAACCTGGCTGCTAGAGACGGTTGTATAAATCAGCTTAAATGAAGAACTAGAGCAATGTCGTCGTACTTTACGTTGCCCTCCTAGAGCAATTTCTATGCCTTTTCCGGATTTACGGGAAATTGACCAATCCCCGACGAGACCAAGGATGTTCCTGCCCTCTTGGAAATCATCAGTTGTTCTGTTAAGCACAAGGAAGGCACATACGGTTCACCGTGCGATATTTGGGAAGGTCGCCTGCGTGTATGCTGCCATAAGTGATGTTGAGAGGGTCCCCTTTACGATCTGAAAAGAAATTGGGACGCGATTCCCAATGACTGTGTTCCTGGATGGGAAGTCGGCGATCGTCGTCCTGTTTGTGCCGTTCATCATGGAGAACTTTTTCGTTGATCCAGAAGGTGTTGTAGCGTGCTGTGTCAGGCTCGAGATACGGCGTGTGCGCTTCTCGTTTAGCTTTCTTTTCTTTGTCTGGTCTGTGGCTCTGTCGTTCACCCTTGTCTTTCTTGCTCTTTTGACGAGGCTCGTCTGAATGGTCTCGATGTACACTAGTGGCGCCGCTTTGGTCAGGGGATTTCGTCCGCTTGCTGGGACCCGGATTAGCCTCTTGAAACGAAGAAAAGGATGGGGTGAAGGATGAGAACGATGGGGTGGACATCGTGTCGAGTTATCTACTGAGCTCTCGAGGAGTGGCTAACTGAAGTGTCGAGGACTACTGATGGCGATGGCCACGACGGGTTGCCTCCATAACACCGTTCCGCTGTTTGGCGCTTCACACGAGGGCGACGGGGCTTCCGGAGGCAGTTCCATTTCAAGCTCCGTGTCTCGGGCCGGATTCAGTTCTGCAAAATACCGCCAGGATGCGTCCCCTCACAGAGGAGGAGAGCAAGACCGTCTTCACAAAGCTTGCCAATTACATCGTACTGTCGGGCATTTCTCACGCAGCCGTTCATACTGACACTGTTCCCAGGGGAAAAACCTGGTTCACCTCATTGACCGTCATGACCAGCCATATTGCTTTAGAATGCACAAGGATAAAGTCTACTATGTCTCAGAGACGAACATGCGTTTGAGCATATCCGTTGCACGACCGAATCTCGTCAGCCTAGGCACCTGCTTTGGCAAATTCACAAAAGGTGGCAAGTTTAAGTTGCATATCACTGCTCTCGATTATCTTGCTCAGTACGCAAAGTACAAAGTCAGTGCCGTTCTTTGCATCGATCTGCGCTTCAACGACAGGAAACGTAGGTTTGGATTAAGCCGAATGGCGAAATGCCGTTCCTCTACGGCAATCACGTCCTCAAAGCCCATTTAGGCCGAATAACAGAAGACACTCCCGAACATCAAGGTGTTGTGGTGTTCAACATGAATGATATGCCATTGGTATGGGTCTCTTCTCGTTATATTTTCATGAACTAACATCCTGTAGGGATTTGGTGTAACCGCTAGGTCAACAGTGGATACTAGAAAACTCGACCCCACTGCCATCATTGTATTTCATCAGGCGTGAGTGTGGCTGCCTCCGTCGAAACCTTTACAGTATCTCAAAATCCTAATTAGCGACGTCGGAGAGTACCTTCGAGATGAGGTCAGACGTTTTTCTTCGATCGCGCCGCAAGCCATGCTGACTCGGCACAGGAGACGCTGTTCTAGTGCCTACATCCTTCTAGCTAGCAAAGGTGGGTTACTTGGCGTGCCCCGCATGTCCTCAATACATTGTGTATGAGTCATGATTATAGGTGGAATGAGAAACTTCATGCGTGACTTTATCAAGAGCCAGATTTCATTGCCATGTTCAGTTATCCTTCTTCTACGGGTCTATAATCCAACTGATGGGGTACCTATCATCAAGGACATTACTATTAGTAGGGATCACTATGAATCTTTGCATTAGTTTATGATACTTGCAGCAAAAATTCAGCTTGGGTGTCAGTTGGCTGTAGTATCGCTGGTACCACTAGCCTTTCCAGCGATGACGTCGACGACTGGTCCCACATCACGTGCCTTTTGTGTACAGTACCTCATTAATGACACGCTTCTGAGTAGCTCACGTCCCTGCCATGTCAACGAGCCAACTATACATTCTCTGGCTGAAGATAGAGGACCACGAACTCACTGTGGACCTCGTACGCAACGTACTGGCCGCAGTTGACAATGATTTGTGGGTAGCAGCGGCATGTGCTGACAGGCTTGTCGACGATGTTGTTGCACAGCGCGCCCTCTTAGAGCTCGGAATCAGTCGCACTTCCTCTGCTGTTGACAGGGCTAAGGCATCTCTTCTTCAGCATCCGGAATCCGCTGGTATTTCTTTGACCAGAGAAACTCTCAGTATGTACTTTAGCCAGGTCCCCGAGGACGCTCAGCTCTGCCAAATACGTGCCATCCTCCTTGAACGATTGGATAGGTTGTCTTCCTTCGTGGAGGTGTATAAAGCCGTACAGGTGCAGGAAGACGACTCGAACGACATTGCCGATGAATGGGAGGATGATCCGTGGGCCAACGACCTGGACAATGCTCCGTCAGTCAAGCCCGACAATCTATCTGCCGATTTGCAGATCCCTCTTTCCGAATTCCTGATCAAGGACCTGGTAGATGTAACCTGCTTTCTCGCCTCACACGAACTTTACCCTGCAGTACGCACTCTCATGACCCATCACTCCCCAGCTCTGTGGCCATTTCGTTTCACCATACTAAACAGTATCCCGACTCATTCTATCCCTTCTGAATATTCCGATCTTCTTCCGGCTTATGACATCGATCGGGATGCGGAGCGAAGTCAATCCCTGATGAATTGGAGGACTGTCAATGACTGGGTTGAGTCTCCAGAAGTCAGCGAAGCCCTTCAGGATGCACAAGCACTCCCTGATGTGGAAGGTACCCCTCACACAATGTCTGAACCAATGTCGGGATGTCTGGGACCACAGGAGTTGTCGGCGTGGTATCGGCGACGTGTAGACGACATTATATCCTCCACGGGTATGCTCGACATCGCGCTTGCTACCGTCCAGCACGGCGCTTCACTGGGAGTGCCGGATTTGGACGAACTGGGTGAAGACCTCAGTCTTCTCACTCGGTTAGTCTACCATACTTCCCAGCCGAAGGAACCCCACAACGCGGAAGATTGGACTCTTGGTCGTTGGAAGTCGATGGATCCTGCACAGGTTATCCAGGCTTATCTCGCATATTCAACCTCAGAAACAATTGCAGCGGACATATTACACCTTGTTATGCCCTATCTTTTCGTGCTAGAAGCCCGCGTTGAACGAGCTGGCCAACCTGATCCCAACCTGGCCACCCGTTTTCTTTACGAGTATGTTCTCAATGCTCCTTTGCCCGTCGTTGCTGCTATCTTTGAGGCGTCGAAGCCTACTCTTCCCGTTTCTCAGAGGATCGTTCGTAATGATGAGGATATCGCAAGACTAGCCCTTGCCTGTCTCTATGGCAGCGATAGTCGTGATGAGTGGTCAACAATGGGCGTTATATTCGAATGTCTTCCTGCATGGGATATCCCGCCTGGAACAGATCACGAAGTTGACGAAGCGCACGCCACCGTCACCTCTCTGGGTGCTTTCGTCACTCCCTCCACTATGCAGCCCCATTGTCCAGCCGCTGATTTATTCCTGTTCTTCAAGCCGTTGTCCCTTGTCGCTCTCTCTCGTGCATTGGATGTCTTGGACGTCCATCTAGAGTGCGGCGAGATACTTTCACGATGGAATGTATCTGTTCCTCTTCATTGGTTCCTTCAAAGTGCAAATGACGCTACTGAGCAACGTGCACGGGCGAATCGGATGGCGCGACGCACTGGATGCTCGTCCGATGAGATGAGACGTAGAAGTGACTGGGAACGGCTATTGGAGGACATGCAGAAGCTTCGTGCCATCAGCGAGACTGGGATCAAGGGCGCGTTCAATTTGATTTCAGACGAGGAGGTTTCATCCATATTTCTTAGCGGATTACTTAGTTCAGGTCGTGAGTTTGGCATGTGTTCAAGATCTTGATGCACAACTCATTCATCTCAACAGTGTTTGATATCGCCCATGCAATTCTGCTTCAACCTAGCAAATTGCATCTGTCAGCTGCCAATGTGGAGAGTATTTGCCTGTCTGTATCGCGGGAGTTTTATGACAACGCTAGTTCAGGGAATTACAAGACTGGTGACATGAAATTAGCCTATGACTGGTCAGCCTTCACATCAGTATCTGCCAACTCAAAACTTAAGTTCATTTCAGCCTCGCCGTCCCACCACCGTCGGAGCCCCTCACTAGGGAGCGTGACTTTATAGAGGCCACTTCAAGGCTCTCCTCGTTTAATATTAGCTCGCGGCCTGGCGTACAGCTTTCTCCCCTTGAGATTCGTCTCACCGAGGACCGCCTTTCTCAAATATCGCGCGTCCTCTCCAGCACAGCTGATGCATACAAACACACGGAAGTTATCCTAGATCTCCTTTACAAACTAGGCTACAGGGACAATGTCATTGCTGAGGTGAAAACGCTTGCCATGCTTTCTGATACCGCGCTTCAAGCTGAAGATTTTACCCGTGCATACGAGACGAGCAAAAGAATGATCGAGACCGTTTCTAATCTACGCGCGGAGGCTTCCGGCGGTACTATTGATCCCACTGTTCAAGAAGCGTGCGAAGTATGCTGGGTTGCCTGTTATCAGCTGGGCAGGCAACTCGAGTTTTATGATGTGGCGAAGAAGCAGGAGCTCCTAGGCCGAGCGCTTGAGTTTTGTCCAGCGGACAAGCTCAGCGATGTTCTTACGTCATGGCGCCGGCTTCAGAAAGATACTTTGGAAAATCGACGTGATTACTTAGCCCATCGGTCCCCTACACGCCAGAGACGTTCCGCATCCTGGAATGCTACGACGTCTCTTCAGGCACGACTGAGGGACCTGCATATGCCTGGAAACCCTTTTATAAACGCAGAAGATGCGGCCGTATTGGCGGGCAAGGCTTTCAACCGGGTTGCTTCCAATTTCCCTTTTGCAGCTGGTGGGCAAGGATGGTTAGGCAGCTCAGCAAGCCAGATAAGGTCGGACAGCAGGGAAAGTAATGGGCTTAGACCCGATGGCGAAGATGTCTCGGCACAGGCTAGCCGTGTTCTTCAGAAGGGGATAGGATGGCTTCTTGGAGCGGATGACGAGGGTTGATGGTATCAGAGCAGTTCTCGTGACATGCCACAATAATGACATTACATTTATCACGGGACGAAGTAGGTATTTATAAGGTACACGTATCCAAGTGACTGAAGCCAAGTGGTTAAAAGAGTGAGTTGCAAACACGATAATGAGGGTAAAAGGTCAATGGACCTCATGTTAGACAGGAAATAAGGTGATACACGGCGGAATAACGATAGCACTGGTGGTAGGTAAATCCTAGCAGTATAGGTTAGGATAAAGGGCGTTAGTAAACTGGTTCATTACTCCAGCCAGTAACCAAGAAATAAAAGAACGAAATATCCCCAATTTGCAAAATGAGAAGGGTCACGAAAATAATCTCCAAGAAGTGGGTTGGTCAATCCTTGTTGCCATTGGAAAAACGCGCAGCATCGCTAGTACGAGCCCTCGGCCGGTCAAGGACACCGAGTTTCTTCCGCGACTCATTGGTTTTAAGTGGGTCGCCACGTCGGCAGACTTGGCAATACTCCTTATCGTCCGCAGCTCGGAGATCCGCGATTTCCGTTTGCAAATCTCTAACTTGACCCTCTAACCCCGAAATCTGGGTCTGCCATGCTTTCTTCGCGGCCACAAATCGATCTTGTAGTGCCTGTACGGCAAGAGATTGTTCTCCCAGTACCTTAACAGCAGGGCGCAGTTCTTCATCACTTGGCCGGCTAGAATCTGGTGTGAGCGGCGATAACATGACTCCAGAGTTGACAGTAGGGCTTGTTGTACATGAATCCACAGACTCATTTGCATCAGGGCTCGCAACGAAATCTGCAAATTGGGCACTAAACAACGCAGATACCGGACGAAGCTTCAGGCCTTGGAAGTCTGACCCAGCGGGAGGGGCACTTTGTGGCACATTGGCTGGGGACAGCGATGCTAAGCGTGGATTGGCTGCAGGTGTCCAAGAGAAGATCTGTCGCTCAGGACTAGGAAAAGGGGATAAAGAGCTTGACGAACCAGTGGCGATGTAAAGAGGTGGCGGAAGTCGCTTGCGAGGACCGGCAGGACTCTTCGGGTCGAATGTCAAATCTTGATCCTCCTCGCTGGATGCGTCCATGTCACTGGTTAAGGTGGCGCTGTTAGTGGTGGAGTCCTCAAGCCCAGGGAGTGATGTTCTGGTTACTGAGTTCGTCGACAGCGAAACTTTAGACGATGCCACAGACGACCTCGTTTGGAAGTGCTGACCCAGATGTGTATCAGATAGCGAAGGCACTGGCGGCAGCGGAGATTTATCCCCCTCTCCACGGGCACTGAATAGTCGCATAAAGCCACTTTTCTTGTGCTTGAGGACACGACGTGCAGGCATAGCGCTTGAAACGGAAGCCTCCGAGCTCCTCCGTTCGGGTTGGGGAAGGACACCCCCTACTAGGGAGTGGAGTGTCGTTTTCGCCCGAGACCCAACGCTGATTGACATTGTTCTCGACCTTGACGAACGTATGTTGGAGTCAGGGCCATTCCTACTCTCTAGGATACTGACTCTATCATCCGGATCTGGGGAATACACACGTGACGTGGAGTCCACATTACCCGAGTGTACGGCCGTAGCATGATATGTTGTGCTCCGCGATCTTTCCCTTGCTTGAGCCTCCTGCAAGGAAATGAGGGCTACAGTGGGTGAATGCGGCTGGACTGAACCCATATAGGGCGGCGGGGGATGTAAGGATAGGAATTTTGTGTTGCGGTCGAGGTACGCGGAGTCGCCTTGGAGAAGAGGTGTCGGGGAGGATATCTCCCTCTTGCGGATACGATGGCCATTCTGAGAGGTGCAAACATCCCGTGTTTCGTCCCTAGACATAACAGGGAATACAGTCGATTTGCTACTGATGGACTCGGTTACCGTAGAAATTGAGTCCCTTCTACTAATGTTGGTGAAACCGGGTTGTTGTGGGGAGTCCTGAGGTCTCGAGGTACGCGAAATGACTAAATCGGGGTTGGCATAAGGGTGTATGAAGTCCACTGGAGATGCGCAGTCTTGAGAAGTACGCGGGATGGATGGAGTTTCACTGGGGCTACGGGGATCTGAGGATGAAGGAGAGACTTGAGTGGCGTAGGGAGTGGAGACAGAGTGCATTGTTCCCTGGAGACAAGTAGTGGATGACGAGCTCTCTCTCGGAGTGGGGTGGTCATTAGGCAGCGGACAACCACCCGCGGACATGTGCCAAGGATCCCGGAAGACAGCGGAAGGGGACGTTGGTAGAGACCTTCCCGACCCTTGCCGGTTAGAAAGTGGCTCCTGGGCAAGTGACCTGGGGCCATCAGACGTTATGCATGGCTGAAAAAAGTGAGTGCCTACAGCGAACGACGCGAACTTGTTCCTGCAAAAAATTGAAGTGGGACCTTTGAAGTCATTGTTAGGGAATAACTTGATTCGGCACTTGGCCGGGATCCCCGAGTAAGAGTGCGTATGAGGGTGTCGGCCTTGGAAGTTTTTTTCCTCCCGGACTTCACCACTGCGTTATTTGACCTCTTGCTATGATCAGATTCGTCCCCCTCAGGTACGTCGTCCATCTCCCAGGGAGCACGGGAATGGAACCTGATCTTTGGGCCACGCAAACTGATCTGAGTGGAATCGTTGTCCCCTGCATCAGATTCAGGTTCGTTTCCTGAGCTGAGGGAACCATTAGCCGATGTGGTATCGCCGTCACAATCCAGCCCGCTTGAGTAACTGTTGCGACCACGGTAAAAGATCTGTTCATGGGGGTCGCCTTGGGCATGCTGAGGAGGGATTTGGAAATCAAGCGGGGGTGCGTCCATGCCAAGGTTCTCTGTTTCGGGTGAACGAGGGATGGAGCAAACACCTCGGGAAAACTCTGTTCGAGAAGTAAAACGAGCGTGAGTAGAATGAGGATGAAGAGGATTGCCATTACTCTTGGAGCTGGAGTCGTCCTCGATTTGCCCATTGAACTGAAAAGACCGTGACATGGCGGTATGGAGGGGGCCGCACCCACGAAAAAGATGTGGGCCAGCTCAGCTGAAGAGAGAAACGTCAGACTTGGAAGTGTAATTGATTTCCTTGTCAACCATAGATCACAGGGCGACACTAGTGTTATTTAGTTTTGGCATCTTTCTCCCCATGTGCTCCCACAGAGTTGATCTCGACGTGTGCTTCGGTGGTTGTTGCATGCGCACCTGAGCCAACGCTGCATCCGACTTGCCTCCTGCGCCGATGACCGAAACGAGCGAGCCCATCCCTTTAGCCTCGTCGTCAAACGGGCGAGTCTCAGGAAAACCATGGAAGACACAGAAAATGGCTACCGTGTATGATTACACCTTGCTACCCACAGGGTCGTCCTAATCACCACGCTCCTTAGTCGGTCACAGGCCTCCATGGGGCGTAAGACACAGTGGGAGGAGCGAATGGAAAGAACCAAGAGGGAGAAAGCCATCAAGAAACTGGAAAATGAACTCAAGGAAGAAAAACAGGCCGAGAAGCAACGGCGAGTTCTATTCTCGCCTCCTCTCACCTCAGACTCATTTTTTAGTGTAGGCGAAGACAGATTACTACGGAGCGCAAGAAAGCTGCGGAAGAACGTCGCAAACTGGAGGAAGACAAGGCAAAGGTAGGCTCTATACCTCGCGGCCCTCCAACCTACTTCAATTCCCGTAGATGGGCGTACGGAAGGCCTCCAGGCGTCGTCGGCAAGCAGGGCGGACAAAGAAGGTTAATGGTTAAAAGAATCATTTCAGTAATGAGTACAGACTACCAATGAAGGGCTTCATAACGTCCACGTCGTATCCAATTCATCCGTATTAACAAACGGCTTGTCCAAGCCTGTCACGACGCTCTCGCACATGGGGCAGTTGCTCGCAAGGACTTCATCCAGCTCTGCTCGCAGTCTTTCGGCCTGTTTCTCTGCATCCCTTTCAGCACCTGCCCTTTTACCAGCTCCAAGGCCCATTCCAGGTATCCAACCAACCGGCGCTGAAACAACAGCCGCTAGAGCGTCAGGGATAATAAGATCTCGTAACTTGTCCCCAGCGAAAAGGATGTTCCGACCAAAAGACCCTGCTGCCTTGGTGCCATTTTGCACGGGATTCACAAAGGTGGCTGATAGCAGCGTGTGTTGTCGAGTGGGTTGCCCATCGGTGGTCAATGTTGCTGAACGCTCGACGGCTCCTGTCTGATTCTCCTTGACTAGCTCCGTCTGCAATGCAAGGATACGCCTAAGAGCAGTGGTGGGCAGATACTCCCTAGCCTAGAAATGATATCGTCGTGAGATAGCATTCCTGGTGATAATGTGTGACCAGCTTACAAGTCCGATCAAGCAGTCCGCATGGAAGGTATGCTGACACGGGAAAACATAGAATTGTCTCGTCAACAATAGCTGCAAACAGACGGAACAGGTTTCCTCCGCGGCAATCGTAACAAACCGATTCCTCAACTCCGAGATATCCTTCTTGATTGATTCTGCAGTGCGCGTTGCTTCTTCCATCTCCCTTTTGAGTTCATCGATGTGAGCCGAATAACCTTCCAGTGCATGAGCAATCTCTTCTTTGAAATCGTCGATGACAACGAAGTCGGGGAAAAGGGGCAAGATATCCTCGATCTTGAGTAAATCTGTGTCTTCCAAGAAGCGCATAGCCCTGTTCCAGTCAACATCACCAATCTGCTCTTATAGTTAGCAGCGCTTACGACTTGATGTCCTTCTTATCCTGGACGACGTATCGAGCAATCTTCAACCAAAGCTTCTTGCGCAGCGGTGGATCACCTTCGGGCATGTCCGCATTGATCCTGGCTAAATCTAGATCACCTTTCTCAAGCGCAAGATCCACGCTATTTTCGTAAAGTCCCATCTTTGCATAGATGTGGACACAAGCTTGGGTTCTCCCCGCTCTTTTGCATAAGCGCAGCGCATAGTCCAGGTCGTAATATGGCTTCCCAGAAAGGGGGTCGCAGGGAGCGGTAGTCAGAAATCGCAGGAGCGGTCCATCGTCGTTGGGAGGGATACCAGATTGCGGCAATGAATGGAAGGTAACGAGAAGGTTGTGAATAATGGAAGAAGTATTACCCTGTTGGAAAACAACATGATTGAGGTATCTCACAGCTTGATTGGAAGATAATGGATCCCTTGGCAAATGTTGTAGCTGAAGCAAGGACGGTATGAGACGCAGAGGCTCAAGGTCGGGCTGTCGAAGCCAAGCATCCACCATCTCTTTAGGAGCATGTCTCGTAAGAATAGTGCCGAAACGGTAATACAACTCGAGGTCTGGCTGCTGCGAGTGTCAAAAAAAGAGTTGTGAAGGAATATATAAGAACGGACCTGACGACTAAGAGCATCGATAGCTTTAGTCCATTCCTCATCAAGTATCCAATTCTGGATAACGCGCTCAAAGTCGCCCACGACTGTTGCATAGAACAGTAACATATCTGTCCGGCCATGGCCTTGGATGAGCTCATACATAGCATTCCGATCAAGGTTGGCCTGTGCGTGCATAGCCCATCAGAGAGAGATAAACGGAATGAGAAGCCATTTTACTTTATATGTCTCAAAAAAATGTCGGAGATCTTCCTCGAGAATCGCACGTTCTGCCTGTACATTCTCGATGCTACTGGTTGAAGACTCTGCAGCACAGAGATCATCCAGTTCGTCACACTTGCTGAGATAAAACTCGACAAGCCAAGTAGCTAGCATCATCCTTTGGGTCAAGTCCTTGGGGAAGTGTCAACACTTATTATGATGCAGTAAATTTGAGAGGTCATACTGTTTTCTTTGTCCGCTCGAGCCGCGAGATGAGATATGAACGCAACGCATCACGTTCTCCAGCGTCCAAAAACTTGAGCGCGACTTCCTCAAAAGGGACCGAACATTGCGCGTAGCACTGTGCAGCTTGGAATGACCGCCCTTCGTCAAAGAAAGCCTTCGCCTGCGCGGAAAGTACGAGATCGCGTTGACCAGCGGTCTGTCGAGGGCACAGATAAGATTATCTACCGCTCAGCAATTGTTCACTAACCTTGGCATATTGAAGGGCGATGTCAAATTTACTTTGTCCAAGGAATATTCGCCAAACGTCCCGATTCTCGTTACCGACTACCAACTCGAATATAGACTGGTCGGTGTATACCCAGTACGTCTTCCTTACAGGATCTGCAGCAAGCCCTCGCACCACCTCGTTCGGTCTCTGCGAAGTTATTAGACCAGGGGCACACCAACAAATTTCTAACGTACCAGGGGTACGATGTCTTCATAGGTCTGTTTTCCGTTGAGTGTGCATATTCCGATGATACGATCCTTGTATAACAAGATAAAATGGAATTCTGTGAGTGTTATCGATACTGGTACTTGGAGCGGTTGTGGAGATGTCTGTGATGCGGGAGTTTGTGCCAGTGATGGGTAAGGAAACAACTGTGTGGAGTCAATGTGATCGTCCAAATTTGGGTCAAAGTTGAGTGTGCCATAGTATATTCCCGGAGCTACGAAGGCCAGGTACTCTTAAATATATGATCACTGTAACTCATGACCTCGTACCAGTGAGCCAAGCCAGCGATTTGGGCAGTGAGAGGGCTTGATCGGCGCTCTGAGTGAAAAAGTGCAGTTCTGAGTATAGCAGGTTTCCTGGCAACTCGGAAATCTCTTTGCATGGTAAGCAAGAAAGTATGGGCGGCCTCAGTGGGGACTCACTTGGAGTGGTGTCTCGATATATAGAGAATAGGGCGGAGAACACCCGCCCACTCTCCTCCGATCGTCGGTCTGGAGCACCGACAAACTGGTATATACGCGAAGGAGTCGTAGCAACGATGAAAGCACTCTTTGGGTCTGGCGGTGGGAACATATCAAGCCTGATCCCGGTTATAGGAGCTTTCTCGGGTAAGGTGAAGAGCAACTGCAGGTAACGATCCTGAGATTTGAACAGATCCTCAGCTGCATCGAGTACAGCTTCGTATATGCCGCCGTTCCGAGTACCCATTAGAATCTCCCTTGTCGATGTGGAATGGGGAGAGGAGAGGAGTGCGGGTCTATTCCAGGCGATGCTCTCAATGACCATCTTAAAGGACTTGAGGAGTCTGGGTTTCTTCCATCCGCGGAACAGGTACCAGTTCTCTCCCTGTTGTGAAGTGATGACGAGATGTCGACCTGAGGGGTCGAGGAATATCTTGTGTATCGACATCTCCGTGGGCTTACGCGGAATGTGGATCTGAAGGACCTGCTCCGGATGCGAAAGTTCGATGAATACAATGACGTTGGAAGCGAGACCCATAGCCAATTTGTCCGAGGAAACCGCAAGAGAAATTAGAGGTGCAGGGAGAGTGTACTGAACTGGACAGAGATCGAATATAGGCGCGTTGATGGGCACGGTATGTGGGGCGTCATCCTGGACTCATTCTATGACACGAAAATATGTCTGTATTGGCAGTACCCACTGTATTTGCTAAGGCTTGCGCCTCCACGAGTGCCTCGTCGTTGTACGGGGAAGGCTCGAATCCTTCATACTGCACTTGAGGCAGTAAAGCGTGGGAGTACCCGGTTGTTGGTACGACGTGTTCAACGACTGCAACAATGATGAGGCATGTCGGGGTCGTCCACAAGAGCAGACTTACATTCGTCAAACATTGGAGGCAGCAGTGAGTGGTTGTGGGGGTCAAACACTGACTCGAATGCTTGCCCAACATAGAAAGGTGACCCCCGCGCTTACATATGACGCATTCGATCTTACTAGGAGCCTTGGTGACGCTGCAATGGCGCGTCCTTTACCCAGGTTGTTCCTCGTTCGACATGGTAAGTCTGAATAGTTTGTTTCATCCGATGCATAGTTCCAAATATTTGAAAAGGCGAAACAGAATGGTCCCTCAACGGGTCAGTCGTTTCTGCATTTCATTCTGTATCCACTCATGGTTTGCCTATAGGCGCCATGTGAGAATTCCATGTTTATCGTTCTCGGATCCAGGTTTACATTACTTAGACCGGAAGGAGTGAGATCTCATTAACCCCTCGTGGAGAGGATCAGGTAAAGGCCCAAGCCCAAATACTTGTGGGAGAAAGTTGTGAGTATCTTGAAGGTGCCGACGTGAAGGGCATTGGGCATGCGAGCACTCTTTGCTAGGTCCACTAGACCCCGAAAACATTTGCGTCGCGTTGGTTTCGCCCCGCATCCGTGCCCATCGCACCTTTCACCTGCTATTCGAACACCTACCGAAGTTTCCTGCTCATGTGATCACAGAAGAGGTGCGTGAGTGGGATTATGGCGACTATGAAGGACTCGTGACGCAGGACATTCTATCCAAAAACCCTGGATGGAACATCTGGAAGCACGGGTGGGTATAGGTTTCATCTGATAGATATCTTTGTAAACGCCGCAACCCTAGCTGTCCTGGAGGTGAATCTGCCGAGCAGATGCAAGCTCGAGTCGATCGTGTGATTGCCATGGTTAGAGGCCTTTTTGCGTTATCAGTCGCTTCTCTGTCTCAATCGAACAGATCCGGGACTACCACCACAAGTGGTTTGAGGAAGGCAGGGGCAGCCGGGACGTTCTTGTCGTTGCACATGGGCACTTCAACCGCACGCTGATCGCTCGCTGGAATGGTTTCGCTCTCGACGCCGGTACTTTACTATTAACGTGTTATTCCGCGACTGACCCCGAAATCAGGGAATCACTTTAATGTGGAGCCCGGAGGGGTGAGTCCCGTTCAAGTCGCATCGATGGGTTTCACTCATTTGAGACAGGTCGCTGTTTTGTCGTACAACCACCACACACTCAATGAGCCGGCGTTGGACGCGTTGAATTTGTATGCACGAAGTAAATATGGCGCTTATGTACCGTGAAATTGCCAAATTAGGAGTTCAACATTCGGCTGTTAGCCCTTTTTTATTTTCTTGAGGTCTCTCCCTTCTGTTCCCCGACACCCGCGTCGCCGTCGTCTTCAGTGATCATGGCCGATGCAGACCGCAAATCCCCCACCACAGATTCTCTAGAGGCCGTGTCCGGGCTCGGTGCTGAGCACCACGACGAACACGAGGCCTCTAACGTGGTACATGGCCACGAGCCAACTGCACTGGACGACCTCGTTGAGGAAGCGTTCCAACCGGACACCACGCTCGATGATAATGTGAAAGATGCAGCCAAGTCACAAGTCGAACAGGAGGATAAGCCTGGTCAACCCACACCGTCTGCCAATCATGAAGTAACCAAGAATTCCGCCAGTGCAAAACGCCCTCCGGTCGCCATCAGCAAGGAAAAGTCTGCCAGGGCGGCACCTGGAAAGCCGAGTCCACTTTCCCCTACGGTGAAGAAGGTGTGTATGCAGTGCGGCCAGGGGTAACTTCTTCATTTTGATTATCCCGCATGCGTAGGCTGCACTGTCCAGCACTGCTGCAAAAGCAGCCCCTTCAAGCAAGGCTCCACCTACAACTGGCTCTTCTACTCTCTCCAAGTCGACTTCTACTGCCCCTTCGACCGTAAGGAAGTCAGCATCCATTTCCTCGCCAAATCCCGCGTCCAAGGCCACCACTATGTTCTCTAGGTCGTCCGCTTCTGGCCCCGCTCCACCGAGTAGACGGTCATCCATGATCCCACCTCGAGCACCTTCCGCTACTGGTTCCCCAATACCACCCAAGACTAGAACCCCCACGCTCTTCTCTGCTTTCACTGGTTCAGCAGCTTCAGCGAAACCCGCCGCACCTGTTAGCGATGTCAACACATCTGCGCGCCCTTCCGTTGTTTCCCCCTCAGGATCTGCTGCCTCAATCACTGCCTCATCTGGTCCACCACGTCCTCGTGCCTCAATTTCTGAAGCTGCCAGGAAAGGTCCCTCTACCACGTCAAGGACAACAACTCAGCCCGCGGTTGGTGGCGGTCCAGCGCGGGCCATGCGTACGGTTGGGTCGATCTCTTCCATTAAGGAAATCGACAACGGAAAAGTTCTCGAGCTTCAGCAAAAGGTTTGTAAGCTTTGCCTTGTCCTTGTGTCTATGAGAACTCAAACGACCTCGCAACATAGCTGCAGGAGGCACAGAATAGCATAGTCGAGAAGAATGAAGCGGTTGCTCGGCTCGAACAGCAAATATCAGAACTACAAGCATCCCTGGATACCGCATCAGCAGATGCCAAAGCCAAAAGTTCGACTATCGAAGAACTTCAGGAGACTCAACAGGCTTCGGAGGCGGAACTCGTTGCTCTCCGCGCAAGTTTGCAACAGTTGGAAACCGAACGTACGCACGACCTCAACTTGCTTAATGCTCTTAAGGGGGAAGTGAGTATCGCACTGCGATAGTTGTGTATTTGACTAACGAAATATTTGGCAGCTCAACATTGTGAAGGCAAGCCCCAGCCAAACAACGCTGATAGATGAACTCCGCGAACAGGTCGCCACGCTAACGTCTGAGATAACGATTGCTCAGGAGAACTTTGAGTCTCTCCGCAGATCGAGCGATCAGTCTTCTGCAGAAGCGGCGGCAGCTGCTCAAGCTGAGCGTGAATCTTTCCTTCGCGCGAAGGCCGACCTGGACACGTTGAATGCTGAAATAGAGGCATTGAGGACAGCACATAACACGGCTCTCCAGGATGCCGTCACCAAGCTCAGCGAGTCGCAACAGCGTGCTTCTGAAGTGTCTTCTTTGATCACACAGATCGAGGCCCTGAAGGCTGAGCGGGAAGAAGGCGCCAACAGCATCTCCGAGTTGGAGATAAAAGTTCTCGAGATGAATGAGAGCCAGGAGAAAGCAGAGGATGAGCATAATAAGCTCCTTGCTCGTCTTAAGGGAGTAGAGGCGGATCTAGCGCAGGCCATTGTGGCGAAGGAACAGATTGTTCAAGACGCCAAAACGAAGGAGGAGGAAGGTGCACAACAGATTGCTAAGCTGAAGCAATCTTACGGGGCGGAAATTCAGTCCCTCAGGGACGAGCTCGCTGCGACGGCTACTCGGGTGGAGGATTTGAAGACTGACCTCGCTACCCTAGAGGATGCTCACGAAAAGACGAAGAAAGACGCCGAAGCTACCGCGGAAGAACACGAGCGCCAGCTTGAGGAATCTGAACAGTCATATATCACTAAACATATCGAGTTTTCAGAAGAGATCAAGAAGCTTACAGCCGAGCTTGAGGTGCGTCCATTAGTCGTTGTATGTGAATGAAAGTTAAGGATAGTCACGGATAGGGTCAAGAGGCAAAATACAATGAAAAGGTGGAAGCTGTCAAAGCTGAACACGATCTACTTCTCCAAGAGGCGTTCGAACGAGCTAAGGTACTCCCTCATCTCTGGGCTACGAATATGCTCACATAAGACTATTCAGGGCGAGGCTGCCGAGCTCCATGGCCAAGATCTTCAAGCCTTGCGTGCGGAATCGCAGACCACGATCGAGCAGCTTCGCGCGGCTCATCAATCGTTTGTCAGTGACCTTCAAGCCGAGCAGCGGGCCACCCTCGAATCTGAAGTCACGGCCCTAGAGCAAAAACTCAGTAGTCAGGGTCTCGAGCTTCGTGCCACCCAAGACGACCTTGCAAAGGCTAAATCTGCACTGGAAGCTGCCCGCTTAGCGAGCGAGGACTTGGGAACTCAGCTTGACGATGCCCGGGCTGCTGTTGTCGCAGCTTCCGTCAGTGCCGACCAAGCAGCCGAGATCGAGCGCCTCACGAAGCAGCTTGCCGGCATGCGTGACGAAAGCACCATGTTGAACGACGTCCTTGAAGCTACCAAGGAATCTCTGTCAGAAATGTCTGCAAATCACAGCAAAGAACTCGAGGAGGCTGCTAAAGGCCGTGCAGAGGAGGTGACGCGACTTCGTGCGGAGCACGAGGGACAGCTCAGCTTGTTGGCTGCACAGAAGTCGGAACTGTCGCTCTCGCTAGGTGATCTGGAGAATGAGGTGGCCATGCTCAAGGCCCAACTCTCTTCTGTGGAATCGTCAGCTGTTCCAAGGAGCAATGGAGCTGCGCCCTCGTCCACTACCAACGTGACCAGGGAGGAGCTGCAAAAGGTACATGAAGCGCACAATCTCAAGATGCATGACCTGCAGGCGGACCATGAACGAGCAGTCAGGGACTTGAAGTTCGAGGTAGAGACGCTACAGAACCGGTTGGAGGAAGTACAGTCGGACCTTGCGCGGAAGAACATGGAGATCCAGTATCTCGAGCAAGAACAAGAGGAAAGTCAAGACTCGATTACTCGGTATGTCAAGGTTTTTGGACTTCAGAGTTTGTTCGGAGTAGTTATCGCGCTGGCCGTGATCTTCGATTTCATTTGAATACGTTCCTCGCATTGACACGCTCGTTATTGTACCTTACTCCTTTCCTTCTCATTCATTTACGATTTTTGACTCCTTGGAAATAACTTATTGACTTGCCTGCGTGTTTTTTTTTGCACGTTTTCCCTAGCTTAAAAGAAGAAGTCGACCAGTACAGAACCGCCTCAACGTAAACCCCACGCGATAACCTCGTTCAACAGCCCGTTGTTACTCCATGGATTCCGTGCGATATCCACGCCGCTTTCGCGTGACGATCCTTTATTTCCGTCGTGGACCCATTTCTTGAACCCTTCGATCGGAGCGTGGTCGCCATCCAAGGATTACCCCATCTTCATATTCTCGTCCCCACATATGACCCTAGCTTCCTATGGTATTCTCCTGTTGGACACATACCCCTGGCCTGTTCTATAACCCCCATGCATGTGCATACCACTCGGAAACTTCATTCTAATGCTCACTGTGTAATTTGGATACTTTTTGTCGTGAAACGCCTGTGATTTGCCTACACTTGACATCCTATAAAAAAATACAAAGCGGTGATTGGCGCATGTGTTTCAGCCCGGTGGCTGTGCAGAGCGAAAACCCGCTGTTTCGGCTGTCATCTCCTTTTATGGTAATCTGTGCCCGCACCCCCCAGGGTTTTAAAAACGGTCTCGTCTGATTTTTTGAGCTCCTTGTTCTCTTCCCTCGACAGCACACGATGGCAATCCAAAAGGAACCTGGCCAGAAGGGCGTCAGCTGGTCTAACATTGCCGTCGGTGCGTCTACTTGGCTTCACCATGCTACCCTTGTTTAACGCTCCCGAATTATTAGGTGCAATCATGAACATGGTACGGTGAACGTGTTTTTCAATGAGTCTATCCTGACACTTGTGTGCTGTGCGCGGTTACCATCCATTAGTTCGTAAGTCGAATTGCATGCTTTCATATCCATCGTTGCTAACGCTGCCCGCTTGTAGGAGGCAAGTCTTAATAGCAACACTTTGCACGCCTTGTCAGGTCTCATGCACGTGTTTCTCATAGGTTACTACCCTTGGTCAACCATTGGAGGTCCTCAAGACCCAGATGGCTGCAAACCGGAGCCAGACCATGCTGGAAGCTACCCGGTCCGTCTGGGCCCGTGGTGGTGTAGCTGGTTTCTTCCAAGGCCTTATTCCCTGGGTGTGTATGATATTCATCGTCTTGTGCATATACACAGACTTCTCATCTTTCCATACCTAGGCTTGGATCGAGGCATCAACCAAAGGCGGTGTTTTACTGTTTACTGCCTCGGAGATTGAGGGTAGTTGTGTGGGCATGGGTGTTCACCCCTTCTTTGCTGGTCTCGCAGGGGGCTGTGGTGGTGGAATTGCACAGGCTTATGCCACCATGGGTAAGTGTTTCATTCTCCAGCGACAATGACACATGCGATGTAGTCCCTGAGGACTAAGGTTTCGTCACTGTGATGTCTTATAATTTCGGGATTTGATACTAGAAGAGCCATGGTATGCTAAATTCCTCTGCAGGTTTCACGACATGTATGAAGACCGTCGAAATTACCCGGCACAAAGAAGCTGCCGCTGGTGTGCAACGTTCCACGTTCCAGGTGTTTATGGACATATATCGCAAAGAGGGTATCCGAGGTGTCAACAAGGGCGTCAACGCTGTTGCCGTCCGACAATGTACCAACTGGGGCTCACGGTGAGCTGTTCATTTGTGCTATGGATGTGTTGGCTTACGGTCCTTAGCATGGGCTTTGCTCGTCTTGCTGAGAACACCATTCGTAATGTTCGTGGCAAGGGCGAGAATGACAAACTAAGTGCATTGGACAAGATTCTTGCCTCGAGTATCGGTGGTGCACTTGCAACATGGAATCAGCCTATTGAAGTGGTCCGTGTCGAGATGCAGTCCATGGCCAAGGGAACAGAAAATATAAATCGCCCGAAAAAGCTCACAGTCTTCAATACCCTCGCCTTCATCTACAAAGAAAATGGCCTTAAAGGTCTCTACCGAGGCGTGACACCGCGCATAGGCCTTGGCATCTGGCAAACAGTATGCATGGTTTCCTTTGCTGACTATGTTAAGGCTTGGTATGTCCTCCGCATTGTTCTTTGGTTTCATGTCTGAACACAAATCGATGACAGGGTCAAGGAGCGTCAATGAGACTTGTGGCAAGCTTACGCCGTATAATGTTTTGATAATCATAGAGACTGGATTTACATAATAGATTCACGTATACCTGTCAACCGTTTACGCTGCATCACCAACTTGTGTCTTGTGCACAGGCAGATACTTGTAGAAACAGGGTCCTGCGTGGATGTTGCTAGATAAAAGCAGTGCACTGGCACAAATGACCGATGACTAGAACAAAACAGTGATGAGGCAGAGATGGGAAAATGATTATGCAGTGACGCCTGCTTTAACCCACTCGCTTCACCGTCATCACTACACCATGAACGCTGTTCCACGTCCCCAGCACCCACCCAACCTGCACCCGCTACTTGCACAGTATCTCGTGCAGCTCGCAACCCACCCTCTTCGTACAAAGGCAATCACTTCAGGTCATACGTCTCTCAACTGCACCGCTGGACGTTTGTGCTTAAATTCTGTCCAGCTTCGTTCTCTTTCCTTCAGGAGGTCATAGGCTCAAACGTAGCTGGTTTACCTCCTGCACCGACCTCCAAAGATGCCTCCCCTTTGACGAAGGCACTTGCGAGATTCCACATCGACACCAAAGCGTTCAAAATGGTCCTGTATGGCTTCTTCGTGTCTGCACCACTAGGGCACTACCTCGTCGGACTCCTTCAGAAAACGTTCGCAGGCAAGGTCGGAGTGAAGTACCGAATTGCACAGCTCCTAGCGAGCAACTTCCTCGTTGCACCAATCCAAACATCCGGTGAGACTCTTTGGGCGCCGATGTTGTGCGACTCATAGCAGTTTTCTGTAGCATTCCTGGCATCCATGGCTGTCATCAATGGTGCTAAATCTCTTGAAGAGATTATTCGCACGGTCAGGGCCGGTTTCTTTGCTGTCATACGGGTATGTACCATACTAGCGTTGAAGTCATGCACTTTGTTCGAACTCTGTTACCAGGTTACCTGGATAGTCTCACCCCTATCGATGGTATTCGCCCAGCAATTCCTCCCGATGGAAGTATGTCACATTGTAATTCGTCAGAAGTCCACCTGTAACTAATGATGATCCTTAGCTGTGGGTACCATTTTTCAATGTGGTCCAGTTTGCCCTTGGTGTAAGCCATCATTACTGTTTCCGATTCCTCGCACTAAACCTCACGATTCAATCCAGACGCTTTTCAACGTCAAAGTGAAGAAGATGCGTCTTGCTGCAGCAAAGAAAGAGGCAGAAGAACGCGAGCGTCAAAGAGCGAAGGCAGAGGCAGAAAAGGAGATGAGGGATTGATGAACTCATTTATAATGGAATTCACCTTCACAACTTCGATTGCTTCTAGTTATTACGTAGCAACCTATGGCCGTAGGATATATCCTGCGTTTATTTATTTTGGTATCCTAACTAACACAAGCATTTGGCTTTGAGAGAGGATTCACCGTGAAAAATGGGAAAGAATTGGCTGGCGGCCTCAGGACGTAGTGATGCCTCGTCCGCCAGGATGATTGGGCTCCATGCAGCCTAGGTTCACCAACCTCCACTTCCACTTTCCATCCTGACACGACATACATTCCAGGACGGGTGACCCAAAAACATGCATGAACCGATGATGACTCAGAAGGTGGTAGCACACTGCGAATAGTGAGTGGGCCTGTATACCGAGGTCGAAGATGTCTAAATATCAATCACTATGGTCAGTGGCCCGAATTTCATTTGTGAGAGAGTTAACTGACATTGATGCAGTGGCAGTGTCCTTGGAAAGACTCGAATCGAATCGAAGCACATATCGTGAAGGATGAGTCAACGAATAATTCCTGATCGTGAACGTCACATAGACAGAGCAGCCCCTGTTCATCCATCGTCATCGTTGGACAAATGGTCGGAAACGCAGCAACAATACTCACTCCTTGGTAAAATCATGCTCCACAACGGGGTTATCCTCCACAGTAACAGCCAAAGGATTGGCCTCGGCGTTCCATTCGCTATCCCGGATCGCGTGTAACATCTCTATCTTCTCGCGCTGGGTTTCCGCGTACATGTTTCGCGTGGCCCGGACCTGTTCGGCTTCTTCTATGATTTCTCGCAGAGCCCCATGAGTGGCGCCAAGAATCATTGGTGGTAATAGCGTGAATCCACTCCGATGTTCAGACGGTATTTCCCAGAGCACAAGGACGTCGACAGAATGTGGATTATAGAACGGGAAGACGTTCGAATAGGAGCAAGAAGGGATGTGAGGATATGAGCGGTTTATAGAGTCAGTAACAATGTTTCTTCTTTCGTCAAGATATAAATCCCAGATCGCCGAGTCAAGCGATGGTATTGTGTCTTCTTCCTAGGGCGAGCACTTGTCAATAAACTAGTACCAGCGACGCAGTGGACTCACATTGACAATGTGACTATACATCAAGTCCAATGGTGGGGGATTTCCCGGTTCTGTTGAGCGCCTATGAAGGACATCTCCTAACGTCCTAGAAACGAAGGCCAGTGTCTTCGCGATGCAGCTTTTGTCCCCAGCAGGACATGCAGCAAATGAAAACTTGGAAGATTGGGCTGGGTGTAGCGCTACTCTGCAGCAAGTTTGAATCCTTTAGGCTAGTATCCACACAAGAGACTCACGACGAAAGTGAGTTCAATAATTGACATCGCCAGACCGGACTAACAGTAGTCATTTGAGTGATATGCAGTGCCTTTGGCGACAAATTAGATATCTCAACATTGACAAGGAAAGGGCGGGATTGGGAGGGCACAGTTCGTGAACTCGCAGATGCCATAAGACATGGTGTGATTTCATAACTCTTCGTCACTCTGGTACAACGAAAAGTGTATCCTCCTGTCTGGATAAACTCAATAAATGTATAGACAAAATAACATGCAGCCTACCTCTCTATAAATGAACAGTAAACAAAGACGCTGGTTTTCCCTTGCGACGGGTCGCCAAGTAAAGAATATATCGAAGGCTTCGGAGGGTTGCAGCTCCTGCCGAAGAGGTAAATTAAAGGGAGTCCACTGTGGGAGCTTATTATCTGTATGAAACAATCCTGAAAGGCTATCTAATTACGGAGTAAAGCCAGTTTTAGCTGGTAGCAGAGTGTACAACAGAGACTCACGGGACGTATTCTCTATTGCACTATCAAATACGATCTGATCTTCGGGGCCAGGGAGCACCCACACCTCACCGATCGCCCTTGACCCCGTGTTCGACATCCATGCTCTCATTCGTTTATACTCACCTTCCAGGACTATCAAGGGCTCGTCCATCTCGAATGATACGTCAAGCTCCAGGTTAGAGTCTTCGATTTCAACTTTAAGGAGTATATCCGGTGCATACATGGCACTTAGTCGCTGTTGTAGTGTTTCCTGTAATCGGCGGCCCCGCCGCACCAGGGATTCCTGGGTGGGCAGAAGACTGAGAAAATCGTATTCGAGATGCGTAACAGCAAGAGTGGTTGGTGCAAGGGCCTTGACAGCAAATGAAACCTGTAGAAATAAATGAATCAGGCCCAAGAGAATGCGCATGCTGAAGTTACCAACCACGCGACTCTCCTTTGCAAGGAGAGAAATGTCATCGATGCATTGGATTTGGATGTTCTTCGCGGACCAACCATCATCGTGGCCGATAGCCTCTATGGCGAGCTTGAGGTTTGCCAGCGTCACCTCCGTATCGAGTGGGTTGTGTAAAGTTATCTCCACCCAAAAGTTTTCTTGGGCACTTCTATCATTCTAACTGAACTTGAGCTTGCAGGAAACATCCTACTTACCTCCAACTGCTGCCTTCCCTCCCTTCTCCAGAGCTTCCCGTCCCCGTGACCTCCAAAAGGACCTCCAGGCCTCTTCTCTGCGTTCCCACTCAGCCTCCTGCCCACCTACAGGATCTCTACGCAGCTGCAATCGACTAGCAGCCGGTATGGCAAACTTGATCGGTAGCACCATGTCGCTTGGACATGCCTCTTGATCGGTTATTGATTTCAAATGCTAGGAACGACGTAGGAAGAAAGACGAGCCAAAAAAATCATCGGTAGACACCTACTGCTAATGCAACCGCAAAGTCCTCAAGATACACTTTATCGGAGTTTACGGACTCCTGCCTATCTCCAACTTCACGATTGATGATTGATGAAGGCGCTGAAGACCAACGCAAAAGGGCGAGGAAAATCTTGATAGCGCCCCGAGTATCTCCCGTTGAATAAAGGAGTCTGCCTGGATACGTCGATCAGATGGTAACCAACAGGACTCTGAAACCTTTTCACCTAGTGGATGTTCGATTCCCGAGATAGCTGCATCGAATCCCATGAGCGATGAGGTGGCATCTCCCTCTGACTCCCAGAAGGATGGAGACAATATCTTTTCTGGTCCAGAGCTGAGAATTTCGTGTGCTCGGCGCAGTAAGTACATTGCCAAGGGTTTCTGCGCAAGATTAGCTTCGGACGAAAACCGTAGCAAGACAAAAACCTGCTCACAATCCCACACTTCTGCAATTTGGTAGCAGCAAAAAAATACCACAACGCAGCTCTGCGTCTCATTTGTTTGCGGACACTCAGAAGTGCTGCATGCGCCAAAAGCAACGCGGATGGTGCTTCCTCTGCCTTAACGTTGCCAGCACGATTAGTTCCGTCCGTGGGTGAACGAGGGCATCGGAAGCTCACGTTAGCGGCTGCCGACACAAGCCATCGTTCCCCCTCCAGTATGTCACTAAGAAAGTCATTGGGAGTAATGCTAGTTTCCCAACGAACAGAAAGCTTCAATGCTTGAAGCTGTGCTTGTGAGGGGTACCCCACAGAGGATGAATGCATGCTCGAGAGGCCCTGCGCGACGTGTTGTGTTACTGCAGGCACTGCGGATAGTAGCATCGGTAATACGTCCTAAGTTATGCAGATAATGTCAGCGTACTTCATAGGAGATACCAACAAGACAAACCCAGCCGCCCTTCCCTTCCTTTCGAAATGACTCCCAGACACCGATTGCAAGTTTGTAGTCACCCAATATTGTTGCAAATTCGGCCAACCGTCGCTGCTGTGAGGGTGGAGGATGTGAGATGCCTGGTCCAGACAAAGAAGTCTGCGATGCGTTGTAGGTGTGAGAACGAGTTGGTAAGGATGAAACTGAGGAGGAAGAGCCATGAACAGGAGCCTGTGGAGTTGCAGCTCCAGAGCCAAACAATCGACGAGTCGACGAGAACAAGCGAGACGGAAGCCGCCTGCTCGACGAGTATGCCTCATTCCATTCCACTACACATTTCTCCATCCATGGGACCAGACTCATGACCACGAATTCTCGCGTGAATCGTGCCAATTTCTGGATATCCTGTTCGCATATCCTCAGTGTATTTGGTGGCATATCGGGGACCTCCCGCGAATTTGAAGGGCCAGCCGTTCTTGAGCCTTGGGTGTCATTTTGATCCTCGTCGAGGGATGAAGGCGGTAATCGAAGGGGAAGGGGAGGTACTGACACGGGAGATGGCAGTGGAGATGGCAGGGAAAGAGGAAGAAGGTGCGCATGGAGCCCATGCTGTTTTTTGACGGCATTGAACAACGCCCCGGCTCTGGGAAAGTGCTACGTCAGCCATGCTGAGACAAAATTAGGGTCAAGCACACATACTCCTCATCAGACAAGGGCGAATTTTGAGGGTGGACGATAAGAGTGTAAACAAGATGCGTGGTGTCCACCCACGACGGGAAGTCCAAGATACGCGAATGCAAAGTGGAGATCGCTTGCAAAGGATTCGGGGCCATAGTCGAGACGGCCAGAATGACTGCGATGATCACTTAATGCGATGGCTCACCACAGAATGGAACGCAGCACTAACTTGACACGGGATGATTCCAGCCCTCGATCTTGGAGGGTACATTGTCGGCTTCTGAACAACGCCGAAGTTCATCCCACCATGGTGACCTTGCACTGTCTCGGCCGGGTTTCTTCTCCATATCCTCTGTCCATTTAGCACACCGCTGATTTATCCGTTCACCAATCCAATCGAGTGTTCTAGTAGCACGCTGCTCCTCATCCTCGTGGCATGCATTCTCGACATCTACCAGACTGGAAAACCGCAGGGCAAATGAACTGTGCGGCACTGTGACAAGGGTAGTCGTTCGCGTCGTAACTGTCCAAAGCTTGTGTTCGTGTGAGTAGCGAAATCCTGGTATCACGTACCTTGTGGTAAAGGGGAGAAAGACTGCAATATATCTTCCAGTGGTGGCAAGGAGGAGGCACGCAAGAGTTGCTGCAGGTCCGGCGAGGGGAGCACGCATATGTGGGGGCTCAAAGACGAAGGCAACGTAGGTGCCATCGCGCAGTACGACTCAGCAGTGACTAGTTGACTTGGACACCAGTACTAGGCCCTGCCTCAGGTTCTCACGCAAGAAGCAAAGACTGCCAACTACTACTCATGCAACTTGTATGGCAAATATGTACATGTATATGAATCATAATATAAATTTATCGATACAGCAGAGAGTGCGATGAAATTGGAGCTATGCTACTAGCATATGTTCCCAAGCACGAGTGGTCGCGAGGCCACTGGTAGTGTGGCACCGCCAACCAGGATTCCTGCTCCTGCTCCTCGCGAAAGTCCATAAGGAGTTGGGGGGCCAGGCGGTGGTGGATAAGTAGTGGGATAGGCATCCGCCGCAGTGCAACCGTAATAACTGCGGTGGTATGGCGCATTGCCGCAATATAGTTGCTGTCGGAGGTACGACTGGCGGAGGAGCATATCCGCGTGTCTTTCTCGCTGCAACTGCTCCGTTCTCTTGCGTTCTTCTCTTTCCTCTTTGACGGTTATCACTTTGTCCTTGAGCATTGCAAAGAACCCGCGCTTCTCATAGTGCGGGTGGTCATTGAGATCTGGCATGCTTTTGTCCGGAAACGCGATGTTGGGAAGTAGCAGCGAGGCGCTTTGCTTGCCATCACTGAATGAGTGTCGACGTTCAGGTTTCTCCCTATACGGCGGAGGATCTGTCAACTCGCAGCCAGACAGTTTGTCCGCTGGACCGATTTCTGGGTTCTGGGGGGACTGTTCGTCCGCATATGCATATGGGTGTACCCAAGTCGCTCGGGGTGGTACTGTCCTAGTGTCAACCTGCATTTTTCAGGGCTGCCACGACAGGACAGGGGTAAGTGAACTCACCCAATAGTTATGGTCGTGGATGGAGTCGTATTTCTCGATCCACCCGTCGGGCAAAGGCAACTTAGACATGACGATGAGATAGTGGGGTTGAACTTCCTGACCTGAGGATGTTTTTATACGCGCTTGCAGTCTGCGTAGTACTGCATTTGTCGCATCGCCATAAGGTAGCTACTTCTTTGTCGATGTGCTGGCTAGCACTGTGCACAGCCCGCCAGCCTTTCGCATTATTGTATTCGCCATTGTTCCTGTCAGACACCGGAATTTTCGTCCATGCACTGGCCAATGACCAACGTAAATTCATTATCATTAATGCGCCTCCACATACAAGACTCGAATATCAGTGTAGACACCTTAGCTGATAGACTATAGCCTGTGGAGCAGTGGAACTCAGCAAAACAAGAACCTGCATCCTTGATGAGATGATAGTATATCGCGCCGCCACCTCCTCGCCATCCGTCAAAGCGTGTCCAGTCCTGCCAAAATCGTATTGGTATCAATGATGCGTCCGCAGGAACTTGATAATCGCCTGGATCGCCTGGACCTTCTGTTCTGTCGGCATCTGAAAGCAGTATGAAGTGAGTGGACCGAACAAAAGAGAGCAGTCACTACGAACCTGGAAGAACCTGTGCATTTGTCTCCTGTGTTCCTCACTGGCAGCCCTCCGTCGTGCAATCTCATCCACAAATTCTCCCACATCATCGCCAACCCGTAGGTCCTCTGAAACGCCAACATGTGGCTGAGACTCCTGCTCAGGAGGCCATGCTCCTGTGATCCCCCATTCGTCAGAGTTGTGTTCCGCCATGGCCCAGGGCTCGGCTGTTCCCCATCCCTTGTCCTCTGCAATACATCGCTCTTCAGAACCATGCTTAGCCATGCCCCATTCCTCCTGTATGCCCCATCCCTGGTCCTGTTCATCCCAACACATCTGCGTGGCGTCGGAAACAGACCTCGGCGTTTTCTGTCGGGCCCCCAACAAATTCCACACGTCGTTGGTCGTTCTCCACCCTCCACCCTCCTCCATCTTATCTAGGAACTCCTCCAGTCTAAGTTCTTCGCCCCGTTCTGCCGCATCCACAGCTTGGCGCCAGAATGGGACGAGATCGAAGACATGGTCGATGTGAGTGAACATCCCCCAATGACGAAGCCGTTCGGACGTGAGACGATGTTCCGGACCAGTCTTCCCAATGGCATCATCAGGATTATCAGCTGTCATAGCACGCCAATGCATCGTTCCCTCATTTCGGTCTGCAGTCTTGGGATTTGAGTACAACTGCTTTTCGCGGGGGCTTGAAGGACAGCGCGCAACACCTTGTGAAGGTATAGGGCAGGTGTAAGGTTGCGGTGTAGTGGATCAATCTATGCATACCTTGAGTTCTCTTGAACATCCCTTCAACTAGAAGATGCAGTGAAGCACCGAAACTAGACACCTCTGGGAACAACTGCAGATCTAGTATTTATGTATAAGAGCATATCGGTACGTTTGTTTCCACGGAGCTGCGCAAGGTAATAGGACTACAAATTATATAATATCGCTAAAACTACGAGGGTCCCGGAAGTGCATCAACCCATGTTCCGTTCGGCCACAATAATGCAGGCATCGTAAAGTCACTTGCAAAGTCACCACTCGTGTACTTTCCGAACAATCGGATGAGCTATTTGAAAAGAACACAAAGAACACAAGCTCACAGCCAGTCTAAAGAAGTGGGGAAGTCCGGCATCCAATCCAGTGAGCGAATAGTTCAGAGCATTTCCTGTGTATCGTTCGACGTCGTCTATGAGAAGGGAGAACCCATCCCAGCCTTGTGCAAAAAGTTCATTGGGAATATCCCTCCAGAATATTGTCTGGTTCGCGAGCGCAATCGAAGCATTGTAAGTCGTCAAGTTTGTTAGGAATGCAGGCAACGGGGATCCCGTTGGTCCATCGCGTGCGAGCTAGTATAATGTTCCAAATTCAACTGTTAAAAAACGGGGATGAAGACAAACTCACATCCACTGCTGTTTGGAGGATGGGGTCAAATCCGAAGGCGGCGATGCCATTCAGGAACATCCCGATCAGGAAACCCTGATAAATCGCAGAAGGTCGAGTGGGAAACCCAGTACCGGGCAGTAAGACCATCGATATAACATAGTGATGTAAACGGAAATGGAGGCCCGGTAGAAATGCGAGTGCCATAATAGCCAATCCGCCAGCGACATACCATCCGAGGTACCAGGGGAGCCAGCCCGTCTTTCGAATGACCCGCATCTGGTTTAAAACAAACACAAAAACGATCAGAACTATGATAACAAAGGCAATTACCCCTCCTGGTCGTTGTGAGATATCCGTAGCAGTTAGACGGTCAATCGGTATCTTTGCAGCGGTGAGATTGGTGAGAACCCCGACCCAGTAGGGTGGCAAGTACCATATCATTGCCTCGAGAGGAGCATCCCTGAATGTTGGCATAGTAAAACGGACTGCTATCCTCCAAAAGGCATATCCAACGAAAAGGGTGGGCAGAAAGCCACCGAAAGCCACATCTAATGGCGGAGGAGTTTTTTGAGGTTGCGAGAAGAGCGCAACATGCCAAAATCCAATGCAAATCAGGGACCAATATAGCACCGCAGCTTTGGGACGGAAGACAACAAACAAGAGGCAAGTTACCAGGATATTGATGGCAAGTGCAACATTATGGAGGTCTGTACATTGTCCCAATTCGTTATTAGTAGACAGTCGGTAAGACATCGGGAATACAGAAGGGAAGCCGACGGAAGCCAGGCCGAACGCAGTGGCCGGCACATAGTCGGTGAAGTTTCCGACGAAGTTCACGGTTGCACAGCCACCCATTGAGTTTCCGATGAGACCGCTGTGTGGAACTTGATCAACTACACAGTTTGTTACCGAAGGGATTGAACTTACGCATGGATTGCAGAGGCACAAAGGAAACTGTCTGCACGATAAGTTTGCAGGATGTCCCCACCACCGACCAGTAATGGTACGAAATTGATTTCCACGTTACCCACAATGCGTGGGTTTTGCAGTACAACGGAGCTGCATCCGGAAGGGCACCGAAAGTTTAGAGAGTAATTTGTAAAGGGGGCGCAGGACTCTCCGTTCACGCCGCAACCTGCATTCTCAGTCCAGAATACCGACGTGCAATCAGCCAAGGACGATGCAGGGGTGAGGTACCACTGAGATCGAACCATAAAAATTGAAGAAACGAGGTAAATGACAATGAAGATAGTGAACAGAAGACCAGAGGTGAATGGACGTGTGACATGCAAGATTGTGGATTCAATTGAAAGGGTGATCGCGTGGCCTCTGAACGTATACGAACGATTAAGGAGTGGCAATGGATCTGGAAATGCAACCCGTTAACCCCAAAGCTTCAAGGGGAGCGACACCTACTGGGAAGGTCAATCTTTGGTCTGGGGCCGCGGATGTATCTCAGAACTCCGGAACTCTTTGCATACAGATGGGGAAACAGGGTTCTCAACGTTTGTTTGATCCTGGAGAGGGGAGCCGCCCTCGCCGTGGAGGTCTCTCCGCCTAATTCTGCCTTCAGATAGGCTGTACGGTCAGTCGTGCTCACACGAGTAGACGAGGTAGTGGGTCTAGGGTCGCACTCCATCGCGCCTGTACTAGGTAGAAACCGATGGATAAGCTCGGGAGTCAGAGTAGTTGTCTTGAGAATTCATGGGAGCGGACGATGACCACTTGAGAAAATTGAAATATATTAGGGTGCAGAGCCCCCTAGCGTTGTCCTACGTCAGAGGAACCCGTGCCTGACAACGTGAATCTCAGGATCAAATGAGCAGCACCTGGGCCACATGCTTGTAGTACCAAAGCGACAAGTCCTCTACTGCAAACTAATCCAAGGTAGTTAACAGACATAGTTTTGCCCCGCTGGAGTACAATCAGTTAATATGGATTCTTATCCATGTTGATGTTTCTCACAGTAGTTGTATATGAGGCGAATGCGGACAGGGCCATCCTTCTTTCCTGACGAGGTGAGAACGATGCGTCTGACGTGTTTCCTCTGGCCGTTGATGAGCTCGAAACCCCAAGTCTGTTCAACGAAGCGTTGGCTGCGTCGTAGAGTTTCCATTTAAGGTCATACCTGTTCTGCCTTCCATTTATATCCAGAGGTGTCGACCGTGTTGGTGTCGTTCCATGCAATGAAGTAGACAACGCCATCTGCAAGCGTGTCCTCCGCCCAGCCAGTCTTGAGAAACTCGTCCTCGATCTCCTCTAGCGCTGGCACCCTGCGCGTTTTTAAGGTATACAGGCCGAAGACGTCATCATATTGGCGCTCCTGGAAATCTAGGATGTGGTTGTCACTGGTACCAGGAATACCGCCAGAAAGCTTCTCGTCGATTTCAATGCATTCCACGCCAGTATCGTCCGTGTGATGTTTGATAATGAGTGTCAAAGTAAACACAGAGACAGCACGCCGCTTGAACCAGGACATGCCCTGGAGACGAAGCAGCTCATCAGTACTGTCGCTGAGCTGCTTGTCCTGTTGATCTGTGAGCTGAAATCAGGTTGGATTTACGGCATCACCAACCGAGACAAATATGCCACTGAGGTTCTTGGTATTCACTTCGGATGGTGCAGCCATGGTTTTTCTCGAAAGAGTGACGTGAAATCACCCGGTTGGCGATTTGCATTAAGTACTCCCTTCCCCCCTGGTCTGTGCTGTCTGTTACATCTTTGTCTATGCCCAGCAAAGCGTTTGAAATGCGAACACAAGTCGCCCTGAGTGTTGAATATGCCACACGAGACAGAACACAAACTCAGTACCTGTATCAACCATCGTGCTTGTCAACCTTCTTTTGGCGGGAATACCGTGACAACTCTCCATACCGCATCCTTACCCCGTTCCCAAGCCTGAGGCCCTCGAGATTCCTCTCCTCCGAACTCCACCATAAGCCCATCTTTGGACCACTCACACCATATGTTGATTGAACCCGAGAGCGGACCAGCACCACCACCTTTCCGAGAAGGTTCTCCTAACCAGCTGACAAGCTCTTTTCCAGTGGTGTTTGCAGCTATGCTGATGGTAGACGGCAGTGAGTGTCGACCACCCAAAGACGCGTCTAGAAGTATTTCCAGGGGTAGCAAGGGGTATGATGAGAAGATGCGGCTTAGTGTCCCTGGGTTTGCATTGCCATTATACACGTCAATGCCTTCCAGACTCAACTGTTCATCTTTGAGCTGCTCGCGCTTTTGCCCGACCGTGGGCTTGTAGCCCGGCTGCGGTGCGAACTGTAGGCTGATGCCAAGCCTGTAGTAATTGAAGTAGACCACGTCTGGGTACACCTTCACCTCTGGCACAAGTGCATCAGTGACGGAGACGTGTTGAGCGACTGTCGCAAGATAATTAACGATGTTGTCTGCCGATGGGGTGCTGCCCAGAAGGTCTCTGATGATAATCATTGGAGTCTTTGAAGAGAAGGAATATGCACGTGATTCACCCAAGCTCTACATTATTCAAAATATTGGTCAAGCTCAAGGACGCACCACCCCGAGATGGCGTCGTCGTTCAAGGCTGAGCCGGACGATGAAAAGGTTGATCTATCGTCTCCTTCTTCCCCGTCGGACGATTCCCCTTTTACGCTCCCTGCGTCTGTATTGCTGTTCATTCGCCTTTTTCGACCCGTGGCACCTCAGCTCGTGCCTCTGTTCGTCTTACTCACATTGATTCCTATTATTGTATCCCTTTCTCTATTCTCTGGATGTTACGTTTGGAAGAGTGTAGCAGTGGGGTGGCAGACCGAGGTTTTTCTGCAGTACGGGTAGGTTGACCCTTGGATTCGATGAAGAACTCATGAGGTCATTGTCCTCTGTTACAGCGACGGTACTCCTCCATACGCAGAATTTTCTCTACCTCAGCTCTCTGCAAGCCAGCCTTACGACGTGTCCCTCCACCTGGTGATACCGCCATCTGATTCCAACTACGACCTGGGGAACTTCATGGCCTCTCTGACTCTGGCAACACCCTCTAACAAGACTCTCGCTACCGTGAGGAGGCCAGTATGTATTTTTGCGATTATTTTTGCGATCATATTTGTGCGTCGGTTCCTTACATTTTTTCAGGCTATCGTCCTACCTCCACGGAAGCGCCATTTTTTCTCTTCACACCCATCATCAATCAACCTGGACATCTTCCTCTTGACCTCGTTTGTTCCTGGAACTTCTAAGGTCAGTGCACGAGTAGAACTAGGCCGCCGCGACGAATGGAGGAAGCTTGGCCGTGGAGAGGCTCGGGAATTGAGTGTCATAACGGCCTCCCTTAAGGGGACAGTCCTGCACAAGGGTATCCGGTATGTTTGCCCACCACCTATCTGTGTATCCCTGTGGAGGGCTGACTAGCGATACTTAGGGGGCTTGTATCACGCTTCCCAATTACCTTCGCGGCCATATCCTCTACATCTTTCTTTGTGGTGTCAATGCTGGTGCTCGCCGCATGTCTTCTGCCTACTATCAAATGGCGCCTTCCTAGTGAGGAACAAACAGTGATTCCATCGCATCCACCCAGGAAGACATCGAGGGAAGGGAAAACGTTCCGTTCTCGAAAGCGACAACGGGTGGTCTACCCCGGGGAAAGTCGTTCGCAGAGCAGCGTTCGTGTAGCACATACCTACCCCTGAGTTCCACTGATTTCCTTCTGAATCTATAGGCCTACAAAATGGAAGATGTTCCTGTTGACATTCCAGCCTCACATGACGAGCGATCTCTCAGACGACGACGCTCTCGGACGTCCGACACATTTTACGATTCCGACAGTTAGGCGACCCCGTCACTGTTTCACCTAATTTGTCCAGTGTCATCTTCCATTTGCATGTGATTGTCCCGCCTTCCACGTTCCTCATGTTTTGTCGGAATATGGAATGCGCCGTGAGTTTACCCCCTTCTTTTTGATTGGAGGTGTTATTCCTGCTATGCTTATCTTGTGGTATGTATGTAATAGGATGTATGATGCGCCAGTTGTGAGTCCTCACCTTTTCTTTTCTGCGGTCAATCAGGATCATTGAGTGTCTATTTTCAAGTTGGCCCATGAGTGAGCCTACCGATAAGTGCGGTTTGGGGTACCGTTTTGCTAATACAGTGGACTAGCTCCAACAGAAAGCACGTCACGCTGTCTTATATGTCCAATTATCTATCATCCCGTGCAACTTCCTTTATGCTTTCCTTCTCCACGCTTTGTGTACATCTCCTTCCATCCTTCTTTGCATCAACCTCTGCCTTGGGTGGACCTTCCACCTCTAGTTTGTCTGGCTTCGAAGAGGCAACATCCCCGCCGAGACTTCTCACCATATCAGCTGCATCATCACCGCCCAGTCCAAGCTCTTCTACAAGCCTCCTTAGCTCATCGTCCGTGGTTCTTACTCCTTGGAGTCCAAATCCCTGCAACTCAGATCCGATATCAAAATCATTCTGTTTGTTGACCAATTTAACAGGTGTGTTTGGGTCTTTTGGGAATATGGTTGGCTTGTGGTGCTCCGGCGTCATCTGTGAAACTGGCACAGCGCCTGGCACTCCAACAGGTTTGACTGCGGGAGGAGGCCGGTCTTCGTCCACGACGGCGTTCCATGTTTCTTTGAGCCTGAGGAATGCGTCAAGTTCGCCGTATTCAACGGCTTCCTCGCTGAGAGGAGCACAAATTAGTGAATGTCAGATTTGAACGAATGAACGTGTATTTACAACGCATCGAAGTCCTGCATATCGAATTATCCGTCAATGTAGCACAGGAGTAAGGTCGAGGTTACATACACCTGGGTACCTGCCCCCGACGAGGATCCCTGGCAGTTGTTGCTTGCCTGAAATGGTTCATACTTGACTTGAGAGTTAGGATGACTCTTGACGGGAAACTCCATACCGAGAGGAGCCTTTCGCTTCCACAGCCTCTTGGCCTCTTCATCACAAGCCAAGTCGTAGGATGTGTATGGGATCTTCTTGATCTGCAGGATCCGTAGGATGTACTCTGTCCCAGTTCATTGATTAGATTGTAACACGATCATTGTCGCTTCAGTCATTGGGAAAGGTCAACTGTCTCACCTTGATGCTTCCTCAGCTCCGGCTGAGATGCTATGGTCGTGAGGAAGAGTTGGATGGGTGGGGAGGGCATGGCTTGAGTATAAGAAGTTTGAGATCCGTTGTGGTGGTTACGATGGGTTACATTGTGGTAAGTCAAACTAGTAAACGGTTCCAAGACATTTCGTGGTTACCGAAAACTTCTTTTTCAGGACATTCAACCTTCAATTGCCTCCTGGAGAGTCGAGACTACATTACTCCCATGATGCTGTCTGTTCTAATTGTATGTCTTGGCAACATCTGCCGCTCGCCCATGGGGGAGGCCGTGCTCAAACACGAAGCACAGAAGCGGGGGGTCAACATTAAGGTGGATAGTGCTGGCACGACCAATTATCATGCTGGGGACGACCCAGATCATCGGTGAGACATTCAGTGACTTGGCTCTCGAGTAATGACCCATCTATGCGTCGCCGTCAGCACCATAGAGACATGCAAGAAGGTTAGCTAGCCGGGTAATATCGTTATACACTTCTAACCTGGAACTAGCACAAGGTTCCAATACATCACTCAGCAAGACAAGTCGAGGAGTCGGATTTCAAGGATTTTCAGTATATCCTTGCGGCAGATGGGTCCAACCTTCGAAATCTGCAGAGAATTGAACCTTCCGACTCCAGTGCAGAGCTTCGCCTCTGGGGTTCTTACTTGGACAACAAACCGATCGCAGACCCTTACTATGGCGATATAGTAAGGCCATTTTGACTCTTGGTTGAGAACGAGCTAATGTTTGTTTTCACTGTAGGATGAATTCAAACGATGCTTCGAGCAATGTACAAAGCTATCCAACGCGTTCCTTGACGAGGTGGTAGGGAAATAGAGATCACATCATACCCATTCGATTCGCTGGCTGAACCATTGTTTGGCGTACCAGACATGTGAAATACAGAGACCCCACTGCACTCCGGAGGCTGAGGACTCAAAACCAGCATGCGCAAGGGTTTTGGATACATCCTAAAAGGAGCAGCTTGATCGCAAAACGATCAAGGCTGCATCATCAGAAGCACTGAATGGATGGATTCTCAATGCACCAGATTGGCTTCCAGGTCAAACAGTAACCCATGTAGAATGGTGAATAATGCATGTATTTATCGACAGTCGCTCGACTCCCCAAACCAGAACCCTCGTCAAGGAAGGGAGTTAATGCAAAGCAGTGTGGGCTTGATGTACATGGTTTACTACTAGTTCATTATGGGCATATTGACCGACGCGCGGCTTCCTACAGCATCTTCGGCTCGCCAGAGGCTGGTTGTGGTCTGGGTGAGAGGTAATTGTCCAAGTCTAGGTCCTCAGACAAATCTGAACATACCTTGTTCTGGGTGTAGAAGTTGATTCCACTGTAACCGCATTAGTAGTTGCAGAATGTCGTTTTCAGTGTGACGCTTACCTCTTGCCATAGAAGCCAATATCTCCTAGCACACTGCCCTTGTTCCCGCTCCATGCAAACATGGGAAGGGGGACCGGAATGGGCACATTGATCCCAACTTGACCAACATTAACCTGCGTCTCAAACTTCCGTGCTGTAGCACCTGACTGAGTAAAGATGGCAGTGCCATTGCCATAGGGATTTGCGTTGATGATATCAAGAGCATCATCCAATGTGTCTGCACTCATGACAGTAAGCACAGGCCCGAATATCTCCTCCCTGTAAATAGGTCATGATCAACGACAGAAGGGAGAAACGAGAGAGAATCTCACTTGTAACAGCTCATGGTTGTGAGCGCTTCCAGGATAGTAGGGCCAATGAAATTACCGTTGGGATATCCTGGTACAGAAATGCCCCGTCCATCAAGGTGAACTTTGCCACCCTCCTGTTCGACTGAAGATACAATTCCCTCGACTCGCTTCTTGGCGATGGGTGAAATCAAAGGACCACTTCATCGTCACATGTAAGTTCACGAGGACCAAATATTAGACTGGGCGATTACATACAGGTGGGCACCCTTCTCAAAGCCACCATTCACCTGTAGTTTCATCGCACGTTCCACTAACTCGGGCAGCCAGGACTGCGCACTTCCAACAAGAACCACTAGACTAGTTCAAAAAAAAAAACTTACCCTGGGGCAAAGATCTTACCGACAGAGATAGCCATGCACCGTTGGCCGGCAGCTGAAACGGTGTGTGCACTCAGGGAACATAAACCAGAACGAACTGACTTACCACCGAAGGCCGCCCCCACAATCGAATCAAGAGCAAGGTTTTTATTGGCTTGGAATTGTTAGAAACATAGGATAAATGATACGTTCGCTTACCATCGGGCATCAGTACTGCATGATTTTTTGCCGCCATATTAGACTGTTCGGTACTCGGGGGAAATGAATAAAAAGTCGGGTAGCATTACGCACCTGTACACGCTTTCCATTCTTTGTACCCCTTAGCAAGTACATCAAACGAATGAAAGGGTCACAACGGAAAGACCCACCGCTCATAAATGTGCCGACCTGCCTTGTCTCCGCCGACGAAACTGATGGCCTTTATAGTCGGACTGTCGCATATCGCGTTGACAATTGGAACGGTGCCATGAACGACGTTGAGCACCCCAGCAGGAAGTCCTGTGGCCGATGTTGGATAGTATGTAGGGAAAGGGATTATTCGCTGACCTGCTCTTTGGCAAAGTTCTGCCAGGATCATTGCTGCACCTGGGTCGCGTTCTGAGGGTTTGAGAACGAGCGTGTTTCCTGTGACCGTTGCCAATGGTATGGTCCACAGTGGGATCATCCTATGGATATATTCAAGGAATATAGCCGGTGGACGTGGACTTGACATACGCTGGAAAGTTAAAGGGTGCTATGCTACAGATCCGTCAGTAGATAGGCTTGAACAGGGGTCAAGATATTCACCTCGCGCATACGCCGAGGGGCACCTTGCGGACCTCGGTATCCATATCCTTGCTAACTGGAAGAGATAAGTAAATTCACTGAATAAGGACATTGTTGTACCTTCGAGTTTCTCGCCCATCAGTGTCGAGGTGACACCGATAGCCGCTTCTACCACTTGAAGTCCACGAAGGATATCGCCATGTGCATCTTTGACGAATTGACAAGGGTTGTACCCAGAAACGACTTGGAAGCATACCAGCCAGCGTTTTCCCTTGCTCCAAGACAATGCTGTCTGCAAGGGCGTCTGTGTTCTTGCGGATCAAATGTTGTAGCCTAGGGAGGGCGTGAGAGCTGACAGACAGCGACATGATTACAGTTGCATACTCGATTGCAAAGCGTTGGCGGGTGAGGAGGGAAATTCGACTCCAAGTTTTGTAGGCCTGAGATGCAGCTTCGATGGCCTGGTCAAACTCGGACAGCGTGGTTTCGGGGACGTAGGTGAGCAATGTCTGGGTGGCCTGTACAGACGGTGGTAATGAGTAGTCTTGAAAAAGGGAGTAAAGTAAAACGAACAGGATCAAGAACAGGATGCCATTCTGCCGTCGAGCTTTCCACGAACTCTCCGCCGATGAAGTTCCGTGTATTGCCGCCTGTTGCGCTGGTTCCCTTCCAGTGAGCAGAGAGGGTCTCCGCCTTGGTACGCGCTACGGAACCGAGGGCTGAGAGAGTAGCGTACGAACGACGACGGAGAAGACGAGTGGCCATGGATGTCGGATGTGGGGAAGCAAAGGTGGCACGTGGCTTACATATATATATTTTTTTAATTTTACATAAAGAACGCGTGAAACGCGCCCTTCCAATTTGCGGAGCGACGACGATGACGACGACGACGACGGCAGCAGCAGCCGTCGGCGTAGGTGATCCAGTGTCTTCGTCATCCGCCATAGGCCACCCTTTCAATGCCATACCCACAAACCTCCACAACCGTGTCCAAGATAATCCATCGCAGACGTCGTTCAATGGGTCTTCGGCCATGCCCGCTGCCCCTCAGAATCAGTCTCTCGATCCCCTATCGCAGTCACAACCCAGCACACACTCCCAGTCTTCCTCCAATACGGCCCATCTCCACCACCAGACAACCCACCCCTTTGATCCAACGTCCATTTTCCCGCAACACTTAATGCAGGAGTTCATTCGTTTGAGTACCCCCGTGGGTCAAAACCCCGATGACGATACCATACTTGCACGGGCCCTCTGTGATAGTAAACAGAATGGCAAGACATACCGACAGGCTCTTGAAGGTCTCCATGGTGTATGTCGGCTCTGACCTTGTCATACGATCTCTGACCTTGCCGTACAGGTTAATAACCATGCCGCGAATCTATGGAAAGACTACTACCTCGACCATCATGATCGCATCGAGATACTCGTGTCCCGTCTCACTCAACAACCCAAAACGATCAAGAAGCCATTCACTGGTAGTATCTCGCCTCCTCGCGTCCCGCCTAAGACCAGTTCATCCCAGCTCATGCAAAAGCGGAAGCGTTCCACAGCTTCCGCTCTACCACTCCCTAAACGCACTGCATTAGCTTCGAGTCAGTCTCAGCACAAGCGCTTCTCACATACGCCTCCGGCCAATGGTCGTCCACCAAACCGTCCAAGGGAAACCTTCAACAGTTTATCAGCTCCAGTAGTAACAGCAAACATCCGTGGCCTTACGCCCCCGCAGGCCGATATTTCTGTTCCCGACCCACCATCACGATCTCCATCTCCTCCTACAAAACTTCAGTTGGGTACTCACGGGAATAGATATACTGCAGAAGATCGCGAGTATTTCATCAAATTCATTACTTGGCGATTGAACCAAAGCCCCTCTCTAACCAAAAGGCAACTGTGCGACCAATTGGCTGAAAAGGTTCGTCTGACAAGCAGAAATGTATTTTGTGCTCTATTCAACGATATAACGTAGGTACCCCATCACTCTGCTAACTCGTGGGCTTCCCATTGGCATTCCCGCCATGATTTGGCTGATAAAATTCTGGCAACTTACCGAGACCTGGCGTATGCAGAGTCGGATCATCGCGTTTCTGGGGCGGACTCAGCAACACGTAGCAAGAAACATCACCCACAAAACGACACGTCTGACTCATCTGGCTCAGAGACCTGGTCAGACTTTGGTGACTCAGATGCTGACACAGAAGATGATGAAGCTGACATGGGCGAGCCGGGGACAGGGTTTACACGCGGGGATTGGTGCGTGCTGGCAAGATTCATAGCCAGGACTGACTGGCACGAGTTGACGCCAAAGGAACGATTTGATATGTTTGTTGAAACTGTTCATGCCTTCCTTTCTTCTCAGCCATTCATCTGACTCAAAATTGTCCAGTACGTCACGAAACGGTCGGCGAAGGCTTGGGGTGAATTCTATCGCAAGCATGAGGATGGTGTGACACAATCTTGTCTCATCGGTATTCTATGCTCATTGTAACCCTAGTACTCTTGAAAATGGCGAAGAGATACTCGAAACGGAAAAGAGGTAGCGAGGATATTCGCAGTCGCCGTGCGCGTCCATCGTGGGCACAACCGGCGACACGGGGCCTCCAGTGTATCGATTCGAACGAAGCTGAGAACGAAGGGGCGGACGATAGTGATAACAACCTCTAGTGCCGACACGAGGCCATCGATCTTCACGGGACTGGACGTGTTTCGCGTCCTTTTTACCGTACACCGCATTTATATGAACTACAGTACACCCTACAAAGACCTATTAAAGATATTTCCCTTGAGTTCCCTTGCCACGTGCCAGCGACTACCATAAGTGTTGAAAACATCGAGTCTAAACTTCTGGTTGCTACTTACCAGTGACTGCGTTTGCTTGACCTTCTTGATCTATCTCACCATCCTTCCCTTGTTCTGATCTATACCCAACGATCGGCCATGGATGAAGAATACGATGTATTTCACCCCTCTTGATCTCGCGTACTCGTAGCTCAACGGCCTTGATTGCGCTCGCAGGTCATCGTTTTAGGGACAGGTTTGACGGAGTGCATCCTTTCGGGGCTGCTGTCTGTCGAAGAAAAGAAAGTCCTTCATATGGACAGGAACGATTACTATGGCGGTGACAGTGCGAGCTTGAACTTGACCCAGGCGAGCAGGAATACACGCACCCACCACCCCCATCTACTGACCACATCGTCTCCAGCTTTATCGTAAATACAGGCCTAACCAAGCTCCGCCCGCCGAGCTTGGCCGGGATCGTGACTATGCTGTGGATCTCATCCCCAAGTTCATCATCTCATCAGGAGAGCTAACTAAATTTCTCGTGCATACGGATGTGACACGCTACCTGGAATTCAAACAGATCGCGGGCAGCTTTGTGTACAGAGATGGCAAAATCTCGAAAGTGCCAAGCACGGAGATGGAAGCTGTCAGGAGTCCCTTGATGGGCATATTCGAGAAGCGTCGGGCCAAGAAGTTCTTTGAATTCCTTCAAGGCTGGAAAGATAATGATCCGGCAACTCAGCAAGGTGACTGTGTTCCTCTGATAGACTCATGACAACTAACGCAAGGACTGCAAACGCATTTATTAGGTCTTGATCTTGACAAGGATAGTATGAGAACTGTGTACCAGCACTTCGGTCTCGAACCTGGTACTCAAGATTTCATCGGTCATGCCATGGGCCTGTACCTCAATGACGAGTGAGATAATTTCGTTCAACCCACTACCCTTTCTAACCTTTGATATAGCTACATCGACAAGCCTGCTCGTGCCGCATATGACCGTATCGTGCTCTACACCTCTTCTGTGGCTCGCTATGGAAAATCACCCTACATCTACCCCCTATACGGCCTTGGCGAACTTCCCCAGGCATTTGCACGTCTTTCTGCCATTCATGGGGGAACCTACATGCTCGACAAGCCAATCGATGAAATTATTACCGACGCGGATGGTAAATTCGTTGGCGTACGCAGTGGAAACGAGATTGTGAAAGCAAAGAAAGTTGTCGGTGACCCGAGCTACTTCGGTGCCGGAAAGGACCTTGATGCTGGAAAGCTACGGGTTGTCGAAGACGGCAAGGTCGTACGAGCTATTTGCATCCTCAAGCACCCTATTCCAGGTACAGACGACAGTGACAGTGTCCAGATCATTATACCTCAAAACCAGGTCAACAGACGGAATGGTTTGGTGATCCGTTTTTCAGTGGCTTGTGTCTGATCTCGCAGTAGATATTTACATCGCAATGGTCTCTTCCACACACAATGTCTGTGCGAAGGATGTCTACATCGCGATTGTCAGCACTATCGTTGAGACCAACAGACCAGAACAAGAAATTATCCCTGGTCTCCAACTTTTGGGGCCTATCTACGAGAAGTAGGATTCCATAACTTCGGCGGTGGATGTAACTTCTAAACCCTTGCTACTAGGTTCGTCACAGTCTCTCCTATCTACATTCCGCTTTCTAGTGGTGATGGCGACAACATTTTTATCACCCGTTCCTATGACGCAACGTCACACTTCGAGACTGTTGTAGAGGATGTCCATGATGTTTGGAGGCGTATGACAGGCCAGACTTTTGTCCCTAAGAAGCGTGAGGGAGAACCACAAGAGCTTTAGAGCAATTTCCCCATGTTCTGCCCAGCATAGTGTACAATCATTAACTGTATCTGTGGAAGAAACTAAATGAAAGCATTGATATCAAACTCGGGTACTTGGACATCATGCTTTGCTGATTTGATCAAGCTTCCCAAACCAGCCTTGCGTGCGAGGCGGTCTGGCTCGCCTTCTTTGCCTTGGGCCAGTTGGTGTGCAGGCCTGGGAGTGTTCTGCCCAGATGGCGTGTGGGTATCGACATCTATGTCAATCAAAATGGACGAGCCCCTGCGTAGGAAGGGGTGCACAGTAAGTGATCTGCGTGAAAATTGGGGGCTTGGTGGTAACTTGACATCGACTCGCGAGATCGCTGTGGGTCGCTCGAATGACCATGTCCGAACAAGGTCAAGAGCTAATGCATGACAACCTGTAGATAATAGCTTGGTACATCCCGTGATACTGGTAGCAATCCACACACCCATACGACAGAAGACTCGGGCAATTTGAAGCACGAAATTGAACTCCGACTTGCCGGAAATTTCGCTCGTTCCTGTTGCGGTCTGGAGTGTTTTGGAACGTAATTGCGAGAACAATAAAGCAAGACTCGGATCATCGAAGAGGGGCTCCCTGATCTCCTGTACCCGCATACCAAAGGCATCGGCAATATCTTGCAGTGGAGTCTAGAGAAGGCGTTGGATATGTTTTCCAAGAAATGCTAGAATAGCCTACCAGAAGCACCCTAACTGATAAATCCCTACGACGTAGCATCCAAAACGCCCAACTGGACAACCACCTGTTTCCCTCAAGAAAGGCGTTAGGAAGGACGGTGTTCTTGAGAATGTCTTGGAGTATTGGACCATCAGTACTTTGCTCTACTACCCGAGCCAAAGCAATGGCAAGTTGGAAATCAGAGAGTTGCTTGATGCATACATTGACAGCATCTCTCAGACTGCCACCGAGAAGGAAAAAAGCAGCTGCATATTCTAAATACCGAGATCAGTCTTAATTCTGTTGGTCAACAAAAAACGAACGAAAGCGCTGCTTGCTTAGTAAAGCGTAAGCATTTTTCAGTGCTGCAGTCTTCCATCGTGGTTGCGTGAAATCATTTGACAGGAATTTAAGCGTTATGGCCTGTTCTTTATGCCATGCGGCTTGACGCCATAACCCGTGGACGAGCTTTATCTTCCCAAGGGCGAAGTAGAAAAGAGAACATGCAACAGGATCTCGATTTCCGCCTGACATGTACTCGTTTCGCGCAATCATTTCCATATGGGATTTCTGAGGAGGTATCCATGCAGGTCCAATATGACAAATCAGACACATACCATTGCATCGACCGAGTTGAGCCATATGAAGACACCGAGTGCCCTTGCATCGGTCCATAGCATTTTTCCGTTGCACGCCGCAACAGAAGCATCGAGCAAGATGCCCTGACTCTCGCTGTGAAATGCCCAAACCATGTCCCTGTAACGAATTCGTTCCCTCCAGCCTGTTTTCCGTACTATATCGCCACCTGAACGAGGACTGCTAGGATCAGAAGCAATCCGGCGATTCAGAATGTAGAAGGATCGCATGGACAGAACATAACGAAATCCATTTTCATCCAGAGCGCGTCGTTGTTCATCGATCTTCAACCATGTCAACAGCGTCAATGAGTGACTGGAACACAACAAATGTTAACTGACCTCGAGTGCAGTCTGTATGAGGACAATAAGATGTGCATATTCATTTGGCGTGAGATGGGGAAGTGGTTGGGCTTCTAAACACTCCATCAGCGACTCTACTAACGGACGAGAAAATCCATGATCCTCTGGACTGGGTAATGATGTTCAACTCAAATGTTCTCAGTGCCCAAGTCACTCACAGTTTAGTTTGCATTGTCGAAGTAAACAAAAAATCGAACGACTCCAAATGCCTCATAGCCTTGCCTCGTAGTCAGGATACCTCGGACACAAGATCGTAACGATATCTCACAGGTTGCATTGGCAGCTCCTCTTGCAAGTAATCTTCAACGGCAAAAGGTTTCCAATGAAAATTTTCGGAGGTTCTGAATATCTGTGCCATTCTGACTATGATCCGCTTCACCAGCGATAATTTACCTGCTGATGCATGAGAAAGAGTGAAAAAATACTGGAGTAACTAACCCCAAAGTAGACATTGGAGTAGCATTTGAGGGTGATAGTCTTCAAGAGGGCCGTTGATCCGCGCAACATATTCGAACAGACCCCATTCGGTACGGCCAGTATCCACCGAAGGGGTTTGTGCATACAGGAACATCTGATGGCCAGCTCCCACCAGCAGACTACCGTTGGCGAGCCAGATGGAATCAATGATGGGGTAAGGAACGAAACTTGTGGCATAGGAGTTAGGATAACAGTAGAGAATGCAGTGAATTGGCACACTTTCCAACTTCAACTTTCCAACATATGACCCAGCCAGGCTCATTATCAAAATAGGTCTTCCGTTGCTGGCACAGCAATTCGATATGGTGAGTAAAGCCGACAGCAAGAATGGACTGATTATCAGGGGTCGACGACCAGTCCAAGTCATGGATAGGTTCGGCAGCACTCCAACAAGAGTAAGGAATGGTGACATGAAAACGACGACTTCGTTTACCTGAAGATCCGTTGGTGCTCTAGGCCGGAAGCAAATTCAGATTCGTTCGAATCCCAGATGGTCAACTCCTGTCCATCTGCGCTTCTTGTGACTATGGAAGATCAGCTCCTGAGGGCTTAATGCGTCATAAACCGTACCTAGTGCAGACTTCTTAGCAGAACTGCACCTTGCTTTCGTGAAATTCCTTCTCCTTGTCCTCACTCTGCCGGAGCATCTCCAGCCGACACATCTACCAAATTCCAGAACCCAAAAGCATAATTCCCCATCTTCCGAAATGCTAAGCAATTGATCGTACTCCTCCGACGTAGTTGTTCTACTCCATGCCATTGGATCGACTGGGAGTAGAAACTTCGGTGTTTGAGCGAGCGGAAGAGCACCACGTGAATGCAAAAGCAGACTTGGATTGGGACCACTGCTTATATAAATGTGTAATATGGACTTTTCCTCCGTCACACCGATGATGGACTCATGTTCTGACCTCGATGGAACCGAGAAAAGCGCAGATATGTGCGGGAGTGGAAGTACAGAAGGAGGGTTCGAATGCATTGTCAGGATGCTAGTGTCGGCGGAATACGTTGCAACGAGCTTTCCTGTGACAAGGCGATAATTGAAACGGACCTACCCTAACAGAAGTCCACTTACCACCGTCCATGACTACCACAAGATCCGTGGAGGACCAAGAATCGATTGGGGTCAGGTTGGTCCCGTTGTCTGTCACCGACCATGTCTCTACTCCGTCAGTTCGCGTGACGGCAACGCCTCGTCCCGCTGGGGTTCTGACGAATTGGGAAATCTTGCTCTTTTCTCGTGGACGCTCATCAGATCCAGCAGCAAGGAGGCGCAAACTATCAGCTCGGCCACTAAGTAAAGTTACTGGTGATATTTCAAATGTTCGCAGCGGGGGAGAAGTCACGAGAGTAAAGGTCGTCGTTCCCACGCGCGGAAGAAGATATAGGTTAGTTGGAAGTGGATATATCAAACCAGGTGATGAGTGGGAGAGCAAGAAGTGACGGAGGAGAGTAGGTGGCTTGCGGTCGATGTTCTGCCGTAAGACGTAAAGGCCTGTAACTTCTGACCTGGGGAATTTACTCACGACAACAGCACTCAGTATGATTGATCCATCACTAAGGACTCTGATAAACAAGTCCGATTTCTCATCGATCTCCCGTAATTCTTGGGTCCCAGTCTCTACACCGTTACTGGTAGACCCTGCTAATGCAGATTTGATGATTTGGCCAGTAATCTCTTTATCCAGGCACGTGATTTTTGACGAAGAATAACTTCTGAACTTGGAGGTAGTGGTAAATGGTAATGAAGTAAACAGATCAACAGCGAGGTGTAATTGGAGGTGTCGTGGGGAGTCGACAACGGGAAAAAATATTCGAAGGACGGAATCAGATGTGATAGTGAAGAGGACGGGATCATCACTGTGTGTCGTAAAATCATTACAGTAGGTGCAGACAAGGAAATGTACTTACCCCCGCAGGGCTGATGAATACCGCCACATCACATCGGAGACTGGGCGAGGATGTGAAATACCCTGACTTTCCACCCCAGAGGTAGTGGAGTATATTCTGACTTGAGTATCTCTCTAAGACCAGTATTAAGATTGACAAAAGCCAACAACATTGGGACACACGGAGGTTATCGTAGCGATATATGCGAGAGTAGGTGCAAATTTGACTGAACAAGGCGTCATAACACTAGGACCGCAATAGTTTCAGTAAAACGTCAAGAACGACGAGACTATCGCACCTTGCAGACCACTTCTTGTTCCAAGTCAAAAGATCGTTTTCGAGGATCAATGTGAAGATTGAGAGACCCCTCTGACTCCCTACAGCAAGTAGACCTAGTAGATAGTTAGAAGACTGATGCTCTCGCATGCACTGGAGTTACCAGATCTACAGTCCAAGGCTGTAACATGATCATCATCGGGGAGTCTTAGAGATGAGTGAACGCGGAAAGTATTGCTCTGCACGCCGGATAGCGACCATGCAGCAACGCACGTGCCCGCAGCTGCCACTACCTACTTGGAGTGTGATGCATGAGGAGATAAAACATTGAAACAGATCAATATGTAAAAGCCACGTACAATTGTCAAGGCCGGGTCCACGGCAAGACAAGAAATAGCCACATTGACGTGTTGAGAATCAGGGAATACTTCCCTCAATGCAAGTACGCGGACCAAAGTAAGGCTGCTAGCATCAAGAACGACAACTGCGTCAGCAGTGGGGTACACCTGAAACCCATGATCAACAAATGGCATCACTTGATCTTCATGGCAGCTCACTTACAACAAGGGTTGCGTGGGGGAGAATAAGGTAGCTGAGTGGCCCGGCGGGGCATCCAGTAAAAGTTCGCACAAGATCGAGCATTTTGTTTGCTGTTGGAAGATGAACACATGGAAGTTGTAACCCGGTGTCCCAATGGTGTCACCACTGGCTCGCGTGAACGATGGAAGCGTGTCGCAATCAAATGCTCGTGGAATACCGCTCACAGGGCCAGTACTTTGAGCCCACTGAGTCGTTCGGAACGACTGTCTGCCGAAGAGTCGTTATGATGTAATAGTTTGTTTACGCGTGGTTTCAAACACCCTAGGAAGCACTACAGTGCTTACTTTAACTCGAATCATGCTACTGGCCTCCACATGCAAGCGATCACCGCGGTACTGGCACTACCGATGAGTAGACAAGCACAGCCCCAATTATGCTGTTCGTTCTGGGCTTGCTGGTGGACTTGCTGGATGCGTTGGACGTGCTAGAATCAGCGGTCTTGAAATCATCCATCTCACTCCCCAAATTTACCAGGCAAAGACTGTGGTTGTACCGCTTGACAGAGTAAAGATCCAGGCTTCCAAACACGATTTTCAGAAGTACGTATGCAGGTCTGTGTGCGAGCCATCTCCATCTCGCTTCCGTGTGCTCACCTTCTAAGGATCATAGACAGGTGCATTTCGAGGTGGTCTCACCATCTATAGAAACGAAGGCATTAGAAGGCTTTTTCAAGGTCATTCGCATTCGGCTGCGCCGCTGCGTATCTTTCCCTACGCTGCCATAAAGTCCTTGGCTTGTGACCAGCGGCGACTGGTACTAAGAGTGCTGGTCTGTCATAACCCTGCTCATGTTATGATTCTTCGATGATTTTGATACCAGGCAAGCAGTATGAAACAAATCTACAACTGGAGCACTTGCAGGTATGTTATTTGTCGTGAAAAAATGTTTAGTGTATTCCCACGTCTCTTCAGGAATGATATGTATCTGTGACTCACATACCCATTAGAACTAATTAGAGTCCGTATGGCTTTCCTTAGTCGTATCGCAAAGGAGTTGGTTACGCAAGTACGCCCTACTTTCTTTCGCGCAAGTCCCACATCTACCAAGAAGGTGCTGTTTCGAGGACGGCTTTTTCGTCAAATAATACCTCAAAGCGGCTATTTGGATACTTCCCGATACACGAGACTATGGTCCATGAGTATTAAACCATGCAAATGTCAATGTCAATACACACCAAAGGTATGGATAGTGGGTCTCTGTCATATCTGCCACTTGAGCAGCAGCATAATAGGTAGAAAGACATTGCATCCTTCGGGAAATTCTTCAGCCAGTAAAATGGGGTCCTTTTTCTAGGATCGAAAAGCGAGTTGTCCGAGCCTCCAATATTACTATCTGAACCTTCTGCTCGAGCTCATTCTTTATCCTTCGTATCCTTTCTTCAAGGCACGGTTTCAAGGAGCTTCAAACTTCAAAAGCCATCGGGAAAGGGATGCGGACGGAAGAAGTACACTCTTCAACGGCCTGACATTCACTAGGATGATTACCTCCTCTGTAATAACACCACAATTATTCGAACTCGAGCCGATTGACCATGGCCTTCCGGTGAGCCGTATGTGGTTCGCAACAACACCCGGAGGATTACTCAAGACTACCTCGAACTGAATGGCGAATTTGGTCTTCATGACTTACAACCAAAGTTGCGTGGGAAGGGAAAGGTTGCTTAGTGACGGGCCAGCGGGTCGTGATGTTTTCCCTGACAGCCGCCATGTTTGGGTCTTGATGATGAAATGGGTGGGGCACACTGCTGCGTAGTTTGCCGGGAGGAGTCTGTGCAATATTGAGATCAGAAACTGCCTTTAAGCCTTGGATCTGTTCACCAGGAAGAGTCTATACATAATAAAACAGTAACTAACGTGATACTAATCATCCTCGCCGAATCCGCCCATCGGCTCATATGTAGCTTCCGTGTCCTTGTTCCAAATAATACGTACTGAATAGAAGAATAAGCATATCAGGGATACCCCCACCACTCCAACGAACACGGGTGCACCATATGCTCTCCACCATATGGGGTGGTACGGCTGCAACAATCGATCAATCAGAATGACCCCTCCAGTACCACCTCCGGCAGTGGTCCTACCCCAGCTCAGCACCCGGGCCCCGTCAGCTTTGCCGTTCGTCCCTCGGGCGTCCTTGATGCCAACCATGTACTCAGCCTTTGTCTTGTCATCCAGTGCCCGAAAGACTAGATCACCGTAGGCAGAAGATGGCGACAGCAGTGTCGAGTATGTGCCAAGGTCATGAAGAGGGAGCGGTCGATTATCGTCATCCGAAGCGGGGATGCCAGGACCTACAGAAGTAAAGAGCGCTGGAGGGGTAGGGATGAGGTGCTGGCTAACAATCGAGCGCAGTCCTTCTACGTCTTCCATAAGCTGTGTCAAGTTGATCTTTTTGAAGGCATCGTCCGCGGGACAAAGAAAGGTCCAACTTGCATCATCGAATCCTCTACCTGCCCATTCCGAATCTTTGGGCGGCGCAGTCCCGTTCAAGATCCATTCGAAGCCTGCTTTCATCACCAGGTTTGTCATGGTCGTTGCTTTCGCCGCTTTCACCAGTTTCCCAACATTCAATTCTACTGTTCGGGGAAGCATGAGATCAGAGACCTCGTGGATGACGCCAGTTCCCGTTAGCATGTTCCGCGGATATAATACGCTCTTCATACCAGTCCAACCTCCGCTCGCACGAATGATGACAGAGCCATTTTCAGTTCGCTGTAGCTGCAAATCGGACCCTTCAAGAGTAGCGAATGTACGCTGGGATCCGTTGACGAGACTCTTCGAGTATTCTACGCGGTCGATCACATGGTGTAGAATAACGTTTTCCAAGTCGGATTTCGAAGATGCAGCGAGAAGGTGATCACTGACGAGAAGACCAAGTCGCTTGAATGCGCTGTTGCGAGGAATGAGAAAGGTGGTACGGGGTGTCTTCTTGATCACATCCGCGAGCGAGGTTGAGAACACAGCTGCCAAAAAGGACGATAGGTCAAGCGATGGCAACGCCGTTTGCAATGGGTCGACAGGGGGGTCAAGCATTCTCGAGATGAAGTATATGATGGTATTGTTCAATTTCACTGTTACCGCGAATTAGAGCGGGAAGGTGGACTGGACTGGTCGGAGAATACCTACCATGTTCGCCAATAACGCCGGCACCACCGAAGGCGATATGGTTGGAATCAAATACCAATTTGTCATCCTTATTCACCTCTACTTGCAACACCTGTCTCTCATTGTCCAAGCCGGGCTCACGAAGCTCGGTTTCAAGTAAGCCTCCATGATCAAGTCTATTAGGTGTCCAATTCCCAGGAATGAAGTGGTATTGGAGCATCCGTTTCAATTCTTCGCTCCCTGCCTTTGGCAAGCCATCACTGGAATAGATTGAGAGTACGTCATCCTTTGCTGCAAGTATAGTGTACTGTTCGGCTGAGTTATTAACGAGATGGGTGAGATTAACAGAGTGTAATAGCGAGACAAATGATGTGCAGTTGAGTGCCAGGAGGTACTTTTCCGGGGTTAACTCGAGTGCCCCAGAAGGGACAAGCAAGGTGGATACAAGATGCAGGACACCATTGCTAGCATAGATGTCAGGTTGCACAAGTTTGGCACCGGAGACCGTTGTACTCTTCGACGAGACATCAATGTCAAGAACTGAACCATACTTGGTTTTCACTGCAGGGTAATTTAGTTGAAGCATTCACCAATATATCCTCTACCCACATTTAGGGGATGATTCGAAGGAATCGGACCATTTGACGTGTTCTTCGAGGACGGTGTGCATATCCAAGATTCGCTGACGGTCATCGTCTGCGAATTTGCTTTCCAGATATAGTCGTTCGAGTGGGTCCAACGATTTCCATGCAGCATCCACGGGCATGAAGAGGGTGACTTGCGATGTCTTGTTCAAAATACCCTCAAGGTCCGGAGTTAATATTTTCTGGAAATAGGATAGTGATGCTTCCTTTACAACTACTTGGGCTAAAGGTACGATGAGAAAGACAGTGGCGAAATGAAGGAATGCCATACCAAGGCTTGGCGGCACGTCAAGCATATCTGAAATCCCGTATACAATACCATTGCTTGCATTCACCTGCTGTTTGACCACCTTTACGCCCCCTTGACCGAAAGCGTCGGTACCTAGCCAGAGAGAACCGTCTCGTGACGCAAGCCTCAGTCGCTGTGAGTCTTTGCCTAAAGTACCCTCGGGAACTGGCAACCACGGAGGAGGCGCGGGAGGTTCAGTAGGTGAATCGGTAGACCGCTTGGGAAAATGCAGAGTCTCGAGGGTTTGGGTAGTCGAGTCTTGTGGGGGAGTGATGTTATAATTGACTAAGTGATATAATAACTGCTCTCTCAACCGTTCTTGTACGTTGTCGGGGAGTCGGAGGCTGTCATCCTCCAGCGCTCGTTGCAAGAGGGCGTCATTGTCTGAACGACGCTTGACAGCGTCGTTTGTGGGTGCAAATAGCGTACTACCGTTGAGTTTATTGAGAGTGGGGATCAAACGCGCTCTCTGGAGGAGGGAGAGTAAGAGGGTATAGTCTTTGTCTGCATTTAGTACGTCGACCAAGGTCGTGGACTGTACAGTCAATGGCGGATTCAACGGTGTTTGAGAGGACAACACCCCCGATACCAAGATGAGCAGTGAGAACGGGACGAGGCCCCAGAGCTGCATCATGCCACCGTCAGCTGTATCGTCGACGTAGAAAGAGGTGATGGTAGGAGTACGTGAGCGGGGAGCGCAGCGCAGCTATGTAGTAGTAGGACGTAGCTCCGCGCCTCATGTATCCTGGCATTTGGATTTAATCACACTGAGGCTGGGTCCCCCAAACAGACCAACGACTCAAAGGGAAGCAGTCGACTGGATGCTCCAAACCTGGAGGCAGTGAGAACACGCTGGCATTGCAATACTACCTGACCGACACCCATAACCTTGAACCAAGGTCCCCACACTGGAACCGGATTGGATCATGTTGAGATTCTTCGGACTGGGACTCGGCCCTCGTCGGGCCCGGTTATGTAGCGCTCGACTTGTCATGTCCCAGTATCGTGCGGGTGAATGGAATTCTGTAGTCCCGAGCCTGCAGTCTGGTCTCCTTCTGCCCAAGCACTTTGGCCCATTAGGACGCTCGGAGATTAACCGGCTCAACTGCTTGCCCAAATCATATGCAAAGGTCACCCCAAGAGGATAAAAGTACAAAGTCGGTCCTGTAACGAAGGGTCTTTATTGTATCGACTCAGCTGGCAGCGTCACTAGACACGATGGCGCGTCGCTCTCATACTATGCTTCCCTCGCACACTGACCGTTCCAGCAGGGCAAAGACGTACAACCGGCAGAATGTGCCAGGAGCTCGGCAATAGAAAATGCCAAGTCGTTCGTCGCAGGAGGGTTCGGAGGCGTCTCTGCAGTGCTCGTTGGTGAGCACAGGAGCCATATGATTTGTACCCATGTTGACCTGCGTATCAGGCCACCCCTTTGATCTGACCAAGACTCGCCTTCAGACCGCCGTCTCAGGACAGTATACTGGAGCCATCGACGTTGCCAGAAAGACCATTGCTCGGGATGGTGTCACTGGGTATTCCGCTCCCCAATCACCTCAGAACTTGCACTCATTGTGCATTGCATAGCATGTATCGCGGGATCGTCCCTCCACTATTGGGCGTGACCCCGATATTCGCTGTTTCCTTTTGGGTGCGCTGGTCCGCTCATTGCTCTTATGTTCCCTACTCATCTTATAAAGGCTTATGATGCGGCCAAGAAATTAATCTTCTCTCTAACCCCAAATCGGTCGAGTGACAAGCTTTCTACAGCGGAGATCGCTGCTGCAGGGTCTTTATCCGCCATTCCGACCGCCATGATAGGCGGGCCGGTGGAGCGGGCCAAGGTGGTATTGCAGGTAAATCAAGTCAATCCCTATGTAGTTCGGCAAATGTTCACACCATGTGAAAGGTGCAGGGCCAGGGAACATCGGGCACTCAATACAAGGGGGTCTTCGATGCCTTTAAGCATCTTTACAGGGAAGGTGGTCTCAGAAGTGTATTCCGTGGTACCGGTGCAACCCTCATTCGCGACGCCCCCGGAAGTGCTGCGTGAGTAGCGAGGATGATTCGCGCAACTGACAGCTCAATTAAATTCAGGTACTTTTCTGCGTATGAGGTCACCAAAAAATTCTTGTTGTCGAGAGAACCAACGTCCAGCGATCTTAATCTCGGAGCCATTATCCTTGCAGGTGGTACCGCAGGCGTGGCAATGTGGTCATTAGTTATACCGCCAGATGTCAGTGTGATTCTCGTTTCTTTCCGCTGCTCTCAATCAGGACATCCAGGTTATCAAATCACGCCTACAATCAGCGCCAGCAGGCACATATGCTGGCTTTTTCGATTGCTTCCGGAAAACTATAGCCCAAGAGGGAGTCACTGCCCTGTGGAAAGGGTTTGGGCCTGCCATGGCTAGGGTGCGTATCGGCGCTGTATGGTTTCGGTGTAAGGTTGACACGCAGACTTCAGGCTTTCCCCGCAAATGCTGCCACTTTCGTAAGCTGGTATCTGCGTTTCCTTCTGATGTTACTGTTGACAAGATCCTGCATAGCTTGGGGTTGAAGCATCAAGAAAGCTGCTAGACAGTTTACTTTGACCTCAGAACTTTCCGTTCCATCCCGATATCCTACTCCTCACGTTGGCCCTTCCCTTCTTTGGATTGATACCACTGATGGCATCACGACCACTGCATTGGTATAAAGACGTGGTGTGTATATAATTTGTTGCACCTGATCACGCTTGGCTGTTAGTTGTGTCACCAACGCTATCGTCACTGTTCGACATTACTGTCCATGATCAGGTATTTGTTTCTGATGTAATGGGGGGGGGATCAATACCAGCACTCATCGCGTCGATTCTTTCTCGTTGCAAATTGAGGTTGATGTGGACATCGTCTTTCTTCGCGTCCGCATTCTCTCTTGGTTATGATAAAGTTAAATCCTGTGGACTCGATTCCAACGCAGATCATTTTTAGCGGAGCTAGCTATCAACGTCAGTGCGTCAAATGCCATGTCATGGGAATGCGACGATGACTTGCACTTGTAATGTACATACAGAAGATGGTTCGTTGTCTTGAACTGTCCAAAGGCTATCGACGTCAACATGAATAACTTCTTGTTGGTTTGCAAAATGTCAGGAGGAAAGCTCGGAGTTGCACGCGTCGCGTTCAGTGAGAAATCATTACGGCACGGCGATGACGAGCGTCTATTTCGCGTTGGTTCAAACCCGTTCGAACCGTTGACAGGCTTTCAAAGGAAAGGATGTCCAGAACTGTTGCAGGAAAGACCTCAAAAACGCGAACATCACATCAACGTGCCTATTCTGCGTCTGAGTGTGTCTCTCCCAAATATTTGGTTGTTCGTGCTAAACATAAGGTGATATCCGACAGGCTCGCCCGCAACACGCATAATTTTGAAACGTGGTCAACGTATCAGCACTGTGAACAAGCTTCCTTGTCAGATCTCCCGGGTGGATTCAAGGATGACATGACACAGCTCTTTCATGTAAAGGGCTGTATTTCACAGCTTTGGATCGACAAGGTGAAGTTGAATGTTGCGAGTGACCAGTAATTGGTGACTTACTTTATTGAGTAGCCCGAGAGGTGCAGTGGTGGTCTGGCTGCCTTCCTCAGATCTGCATGGGAGACATCACCAGACCTATTCTCTAGTGCAGGTACGATGGAGGATAAGGAGGTTCTCGAGGACGTCGTTCCTGTGTACCAAGCTTGGAAACGCCTGCGTAAGATGAGGGCTAGCAGGGAGAAATGGTCAGAAGCAGATTACGTCGCGACTGTGTGAGTTTCGACCGGGCTCCTGGTAATGCATCTCATTAATGCATCTAAACCCAGCTACAATGCCATTAGAAGTCCTGCGGTACAGGAAAGCGTTTATCGGTCGGTCGTGCATCAACACGCCTGTAAAAGCTTGCTCATATCTCCGCAGCGTCCAATGCTCAATTTCACTCCCTCAGCCTTTATGGGACGACGCGGATCCACCGAATACGGTCATATTCCGTGTTTTGAGCACCAAGACGGCCATTCCAGACTGCGCTATTTTCCTTCCGAGTTCACTGACACGCGCGTTATCGCAGTCATCGAAGTCGCCATACAAGGTCTTGAAGAATCATCCGACCGTCACCAAAGCTGGAACGACAGTTAGGGGTTCTTCCTTTCGCTATCAAAGCACACCGTGTACCCAGCTGCCTGATCTGCCAGGATTCGAATTCATCAGTAGCATTTGGGAAGACAAGAAGCCCACACATACTCATGCGGATGATGCTTATCGCCAGAACCGCATTGCAACTGCATCAACAGTCCGCCATCTGCATTCCTTAAATATCAAGTCTCCCGTCATTGGATTGATATGGGCTAATGGGACGGTCCGCGCACATATCGACTGGTGTCAAGTGGAGGATGGGAAGCTGGTAAGTTCTTTTCTGTGCGGCATGGTTCGATTGAACTCAAGCTTCTGGCATTACAAGACTGTCCTGTCTGCGCCCTACTCTGGTTCTGATGAGGACTCTCAATCCAGCCAGCCATTCCTTGAATGGGATCTCAGTAATCCATCCGATATCTTGCAAGTGTACTACCTTGTTCGGAATATCGACCATTGGACTTGTACCGAGTTCCGTAAGAGAGTCGTCGCAGGCCTCGAGGACTCCGTAGAGTGCATCACTCGCGGGAATGGGCCGTACCACCCGTGGAAGTGGATAAAGAACCCAGCCCAGACCCCAACCCTCAGAGTACTGAAGGAAAACAATACCACCTCTGTCACGACCACTACGACGTCAGAGACCCTCTCCCCGCCGAAGAACAAGACCAAGCACAGACGACGGCGATAGAGGCTGAAATTAGCAGGGATATCGTTTTTTGTCCAACCGCCAAGGCACCGAGCAATGTGCCTGAAGTGATACCTGCTAGTACAATCATGTCGGTAATCTAGATAGTCTGCGTCATTTCCATGCCGAAGGGATCTTATTAACGACGTCTGCCCATTGCACCAGTCTCCCAGCCTCCCAATTTTCGATGTATGATAGCCCAGCATCTGCACGCTGGCACTCCTCTAGTTTAAGCCTCTTTTCAGCGTCGCACCAGAACAGAACCCAAGAGCCCATGCGCATATGACCAGAGCTTCGCTCAAAGTACCATCTATTAATGGGATTGTTAGCCCGGCTGCGCCAGACCAGATCTCGACCTTCACCCTTGCCCTCCTTTCCGCCGTTAGGGTTAACGGAGAAGGGATGTCCAAGGCCGTAAGATTCGTCATGCAGAGCAACCCACAAAAAGTCGACAGTGCCATCACCTTGATGGCGAGGTAAAACTGCAAACTTATCAAGGTAAGATATTGGTGGGAAACTCGGATTAAGACTAGGCTCGTTGGTCACGACGGCTGCTCCGACGTAATCCCCAACGACGATAATAAAGTCGAGATATTTTTCCAAACGCTTGTAGAATGATTCCGCATCCAACTTCCGCTTAAACGAGGTTTCCAGGAGATGCGTAAGTTTTGTTTTATTGACATTAGCGAAATCGCGAATAACTAGTATTGGTTGACCACGTCGGATAAGAGTCGGAGTGTCAGGAGTGAGCTTTCGGTTGCCTTGGAGGAGTGCGTGAGGTAGACTAGAAGAAACGGCTGGTTTATTTGTGATGAGGTTTCCGATAAGAGAGCTTGGGGAACGATGTGAGACCATGATTGCAGATGAGGTAGGCGGCATGTATGATAAACATGTTCGTGCCAACGCAAGGTTTGAGAGGGCCGACGGTCTGTCCTTCGACCAAGAAGGTTCGAACGTATCCTGAATGAAATCATATTCTGACGAAAGGTTGACAAGGAGATGGGGATATCCTTTGCGCGCGTAGGATGGAACTCCACCTTCTCGATTGATGATCATGAGCCTGAGAGGCACGAGATTGATATCTTCTGAGTAATCTGCATGAGGATCGTGAGGACGCTTCTGGGAGCTCTCATCAAGCTCAGAGGCCACCGCCATACCACGGGCAAGAGCTGCAATCACGTCGTTGGCATCTATTCGTATCGAGCGAGAAAAAGAATCCAGTGCGAAAGGTGGGAGGACGGGAATTTCTCCAGCACGAAGAGATGATCGGATTGGCGCCAGGTCTGCTGGGAAGAGGTGGGCTTCTGGTGGAGTAAAGCCATGAGTTGCAGGATTTTGGTGGTCACCAGGCATGGGACCAAGCCGAACGACGGTACCCAATACAGGGCGTGCTCGGGCACCTTGCGCTTCGAGAGCGCTAACAACACGCATGGTCTCTTCGATAACGATAGCCCGTTCCCTTTCGTCGCCTCTAGCCATTGTGTCATGTTCAATGACGACAACGCTGACTAGGCCAAGCTTTTCTAGATATACCATGCCCCTGGCAATGCTATCGAGTTGTTTGGCTGTGAATGGACACTGAAGCTTGACGAGAGCAGTCCGGCGATAAATAGGGTTCAATATTGAAGAAATGACGGTACGAGCTCCAAAGGATGCGAGATACCATTTGGTGTCGCGCAACGAGGGCTTTGCACGTAGTATTGACAAAATAAAATCCTACCGAAAACATTAACGGGGAACGACTTTGGACAAACCTCACATACATTGTCTGAAGGATCAAGTTCATCGATGTCGGCTGGTCTGGGGGGCAGCTGTCGAAGGCTTCGTATTGTCTACGCAAGGACATTTGCATGGGTCGGGAATGCAGTGGATTGTGCACTCACTGCATAGCAAGCCTTCAGGACAGGTGACCGACAAGGTTTTAGGGAGAGAATCGATGGCAGATGAAGAGGACTGTGGAGGATCATTACAGGAATTTGGAAGAGAGCTGACGGAGAGCTGGAAGAAGAGACAGTCACTTTTTATGACGGGAAGCGATGTTCGAGTCATGGAAGGTTCATGAGAACATTCGACCACTGGATGGCTCAACAGCAAGTGTGGTACGTGCAAACCATATGGGACGATGACTCGAGGCCAATCTGCGAGTTGCATACAGCAGCCCGGGATGTGGTCTGCAAAAATTTCGCATGATCTCATTTCGGAAAGCTCCTATGTAATCGCACATATCGCGCAAGCCCAGGCTCAAGCGCTCAAGCGCACCCTCTCCACACCAACAGCCATGTCGGACACATGCAAACAAGATCTTGGGGCACAGACTACGGATATATACGTGCGGGCCCACCGGAAACCTCTATTAACTTCGATCACGTCGGACATTGGCGCGCTTGAAAAATATTTAGAACGTCAGAACTCGGAAGTTACGCCCTCTGTCCTATCAGAGTTGTAATCCATCGATTAGTCCGCACGGTCATCGAAAAAGGCACAGAAACATACATCGACAAGGATGAGGTGATCTTCACTGCAAAGAGCATGTGCAAAATCATTGCCACCTAGCTCTGGAACTGTCCTCCTAATGACCCGATAAGGTAGGCTCGTCTGTATGTCGCGCCGGAAGATTGGGCTACGGACGCAGCTTGAGTCATCGTCGTGCCACTCGACATCCGCGTCCTCCACAAGAGACCTCTCCTTTCGGATACTAAGCGGAGTGAAATCCCAGACTTCCAACACCGGGAGGGTACTTTCCACGAGATCGTTGGGGATAGCAAGTGTTGCGAATTTGGTGCCGAAAACAAAGCATACCCATACAGAGGAGTGCCGTGGCGATTCCATGAAACGAGTATTCCTTGGTCCCCATTCTTTCCAAAGGAAGATATGGCGGTCATCGCCGAGATCTAGTCCATCAACCAAAGACAACAATGTACTCGACAAAACGAAGAGGTCGTACTGAATGACCTCGTTCCCTATCGCCATGTACATTGTGATGATGAACAACCTCAGGTCCTGACCCACGAAGAAAGGGACCTGGGAGGTCGCAGGTGGTGTCCACGGGGACATTGGATCCGCTCGAATTTGGATAGCGAGTGGGGCAAGCCAAGGATAGTAGGGCGGACACAGAAATGCACAACGGTAATTCACCTCTTCAAGCGCAACAGGTTCCCTATCACATATCCTCAAGTCCAGGATGTAGAGGAGTGCCTCTGTCGGATCGTGATGGGCGTCACCAAAACTGCCGATAAGCAAGTAATGTTCACTGATGAATGAAACGGCCCTGATATCAAAACCGTACAAGTTCTGTCGTGATGAGTGAGTATCAACACGGCCCAATCAGCTCCATAAGGTCGCTCACCAATTCCAACTTCCCTGTCTTCCAATTCCAAACCGCTAGCTCGGATGGAACTGCTTCAGGATTTATGAAGTGGACCGCCAAGCGGTCCACGCAAACCTGGACAAGAAAACTAACGTCCCACACAGGCATATCTACAAAGTGTCGCAAAATAGGAGGATCAGGGGCAAGTGGATGGTGGTTCCCAGTCGTCAGAGAACGGAGATGAATGATTATTTCCATGTGGTCATTTGAGGACCGAGGCCTTTACTTCGGTAAGGAGATAAGTTCCACCCACTGATAGTAGCGACATACCGTAACCTAGGTTGGGTAATTAGGATTAGAAGGTCCTGCGCTGGATCCAAGGTGAAGTCACGCAAATCCAAATCCGAAGTAGATACCGACCACACCGTTTCCTCGATTCCGCGGATGCGGGACGGGAGACGACGAAAACATATAGTATCATTGATATCAGACTGCGCAAGGATTCCTCCATAGAGCTCCCACAGGTTTCCACGTAGCATATGGACGTCCTTGATGTCAGTCCATCGTAGTGTCCTCCAAGCGGCTTGGTGCTTTCGCAGTATGTCCAGTCTACGGGAATAATCGAGAGGACTGCGAGGGTTATCCTCCTTCCCTGCAGCTGCGAGCTCCAATGCATATTGGAGAGGAGAGTTGGCCATAATAAGCGTGTCGAAAAGGTGGCACACCTTGCGTAGATCGAATGTATACACATGGCTACGAAGATGAATTCTTACGTACCTGTTGGCAAGTCATAAGGGTTTGGTAGTCCATCATGGATAGGATTCTAACAATAAGCTCTGTAGGAAGAGCGTCAACGATTGAACTACCCATGGGTTTGGGCAACGACGGGTTGAGCTGGTCTCTGCCGACTTGAAGCTTTTTCGAAGCTGCCATTTGTCGGAATCGCACTAGTACCACTGCCCCCGCACGTGATTTCGCCTGCTCTTATTCTGTTCCTTTAAACCTGCAACCCATCATATCTTGCTATTCTCGCTCTGATAGATGTCTGCCAGTGGTAAGTCAGTGCCAACTAAGGTCGGTTTCTTCCGGTCAGTCTAGTCCAACCCCAGTGATATAAACCCAAGCATCTACACAGTTCTATCAGGAAGACATTGTGCGGCGGAATGGTTCATCAAATGTCCTGGGAGTCGTACTGGTACGTAGTACTTACGGTCGTCTAGCAGTGGGCTGAACTTCCTTGGCTATCAGCGTTGTTGGCATGATGCAGAAGACTTCCCCATATCAGATCCAATCATGGACCCTCTCATGCAACCGCTGAAACGAGGAGAGGTCGGCGTATCCTTTTTACCCTGCGGCGTTCGTGAAATCGTCCCCGAGGCAGATTATACCTTGGTCGATCGTACTTTCCAAGCTGGAGATTATTGCAAGCGCAATCTCGACGATGTACAGTCTGGTGTTGTAGTTAGTACTGGTGTTCAAGCAAAGCTTGCCCATGCGATCAGCGGCGAGTCCGTACAAGGTTGGAAGGATGTCAAGCATCTCAGACATGCAGCCAGCATTAACGGTGGTGATTACGTCGTCTATGATGATTGGGTAGGCCAAGTGAGACCTTTCTATATTCTAGTTCTTTGCTTCCCAGCTTACCTTTACCGAAGGTTATCGAGGTATGCCTTTAGACATAAACAACTTTCTGCCTATTTATTCCATCAGCTTTTCGACGAAGTTGTCGTTTCTGCCTCGGGCAGCTTAGTCCGACTACCGGAAATCGGCTCACGGCTTTCTGTTGGCGACAAAGGTTTGGTACGTCGCTTCGAACTTCCTCCACTCTTGACGCATATCCATCCATCCTCAGGACATTCTACCAAATCCACATAGTCTCCGTGGCATCTATGATGCCTGTCATAGAACCCCAATACCAACACCTGAAGACACCGTCGTAGACGTCGAACACACCGTACTTGCAGTATGTTGGCTGGCAGTCAACCAAAGCGTGAGTACTAGTTTATGTCTTTACATTTCTTCTCCAATCGTTCCTTTAGCTTACTCCAGAAGTTGCGCAAACGAAACGCCGCCCGGAGCGATTTTGGTCTGGAGAAAAAATATCAAATCTCACTGTCATTAGATCCAAATCAGGCGACGTTCGTGTCGGTGACAAAGTGTTACTCGCTGACGGGCAGGACGTTCTGATAACTGTGTATGACGCCGGCAATGATCCGAACACTAAAATCGTCATTCGGACCCTTTGTGTGCAGGAAACCCGCACGACCGTGGCAGTCTTGTGGCAGAACGGTTCCCGCGAAACCTTGTCTTCCACAGAACTCATACCGTATCTGAACGTTGATGAACATGATTGTTGGTATGTGACTCTAACATCCCAAAGGCTGGAATTCATTGTTTCAAACAGGCCGGGTGATCACGTTTTATGGAAGAGCGAAGACCAATCACGAGTGGCTGTAGTCCAGTCGGTGAATGCGACAGACAGGGTTGCTATCATACGCTGTCTCGACACGGGGGCAGTTGAAATGGTTTCCGTACTCGAACTCGATCCAAATGGTGCGGGAGGCCTTGGTGGTGACCTACTACATAGTTACGGATTTGGCGTACGGCGGGGTGACTCGGTGTTCGTACATGCGCAAGGGACAACAAATGGGTTTGAGCCTCCAAGGGTTCCCAAGATCGGTGAGATCGAGGAGTGGGTTCGTGAGCCTCCAGTACTATCCGACGGCGAGCTAGGTGGCTGGAGACGGGTGATGGCAAAACTAGGTGCAGAGTTAGCAGCAGATCGCAGGGTTCATGGACGACCCCTCCACAACGTCAAACTACTGGAGGACAAGTCTTTGTTGTGGTTCGGCGAAGTCATCGAGGTGCCGTTCGTCAATTAGTTTGTTAGTGCCTCTCTAACCTGTTTGCAGCTGAACCTTGATGGTTCCATAGAAGTGATGCACCCTAACCAGAGAATTTCTGTTTTACCCCTAAGAAGATTAACACGGCTCTACGATACCTTGGAGCAGATCGAGGATGATGGCTGGGACGATGATATGTCGGACCACAATCCCCACGATGATTGTCCCGACGCTCTGTGGGTCCAAGATGACAACGGGGTTTGGCAATTCGGCAAAGACGATGACGACGATGATTGGGAGGAAATGAATGAGGGTGTCGAGGATTCAATGGATGTTGACATCTCTTGGGCGGAGAACGAGCCTGTTTCAGTCATGGCGGGCACGGTTGATTCTCTACCTAGGAACGTCACTCCGGATATCGCTGACTCGGTTTCACCCCTCCCTGTATCGCCTTCCATGACATCGCCAGATGCAAGCCAAGACATCGCCGTGGAAAACGTTGAAAAACAGCAAGAGGGAATCGAAGAAGATTTTGCCTGGAAACGATTTGACATTTCACCTTGTGCTCCTACTGACCACGCTTTTTACACGACCCCCTGTAACCAGCCATCGAAGGCCTTCCTTGCTCGCCTAACAAAGGAATATCGAGCGTTGTCCACTAGCTTACCTGGTGTGTATATTTGAACCCTAGAGCTTTTTTCTCAGCCACTGACGCGTTTGATGCAGAGTCTATTGCCGTTCGCGCATTTGAAGATCGTACAGATCTACTACGATCATTGATCATTGGTCCAGAAAACACGCCCTACGAAGATGCACCGTTCGTTATTGATTGGATGCTCGACTCCAATTTCCCACAGAGCCCTCCAATAGCACATTTCCTTAGCTGGACAAATGGTAATGGGAGAGTTAATCCGTGAGTCATTTATCGGGAGAGAATTAATAACACCCTACGAGCCCCATTCGCCAGGAATCTTTACGAAGAGGGCAAGGTGTGCTTATCCATACTGGGAACATGGTCAGGCGACTGCACGGAGACCTGGAATGCAGCAAGGTCGAGCCTTCTCCAAGCTTTTGTCTCCATACAAGGGCTTGTCTTGGTCAAGGAACCGTGAGTGATATCGTACGTCATAAGTCCCATGGATTAATTTTAATAGGTGGTTTTGTGAACCTGGGTACGAGAAACTAAGGGGGACCGAGGAAGGCGCAGTCAACAGGTACGCATACCACCATCTTCAATGGAGCATCTCCTCACTTTTATTGTAAAATAGTCGACTTTACAATGAAAAAGCGTATGTACTTTCTCGCGGGTTTGTCCGCCGCGCACTCGAGATACCGTTGGGTGGCCTACAGGCCGAGCTCAGTTGGCTATATTATACCACTGGGAAGCTTGCCAAAATTCTCAGAGACTCACGGCTACTCGTCGAGAAGAGCAGGCAATCGACCTCCTCCCCAGCAGTAGCAGACAACCTAGATGTTGCCGTACCTCGTTTAACGGCGGGAGGGATTATCACGCTTGAACGAACGCTTGTCAAACTTCAGGCCTTGCTTGACATGTGGCGGACGAAACATTCGGGCCAGCCGTAACAGACTTGTAGCATGTCATCCCTCTTACCGTCTGTCATTACAGCGAAGAACTGCCTTACGAACGCAAGGGTAACGTCATCCCACTCTAGTGTACGTTGATCATTACTGTAGCCGAATATCCACCGAACTATTGTTTTTGTCAATCGAAGTTGAGTTTTAAGTGTGACTTGCAAACGCTTGAAAGGTTTCGGTCCGTTTGTTGTCAATCGTTAATATTGGACCAATCACGCAGCTGAAACCCTCGGAGTTTGTCATTGACGAATGTCGAACAGATGCAGACTTCAGAAAGCGATTCATTTCAGCGACCTAATGTGAATCTTTTCAGTTACAATAGTTGACTCATTTATATTTGAAGCACACAAGATTCTGCGAGATAGCTAGGTATTTGTCCTTAGAGACCAAAGCTGAAAGGTACAGATTCGTAGGGTACCCAAACAAACAAGGATATGGCATGATTAGTAGAGGTGTTCCACATGGACGCAAAGTATCCATAAAAAGCCTAGCGTGGATGTAGCATGGACGATAAGGTGTACGTCAACCAGAAACAACGACTGTTTGGGATCCTTGAGGAGAACAAGGGAATGAAAGGCACTTGTCTTGTCGTGGGCCTTTGGTTATGTGCAAAAGATCTTGATGAAACGTCATGAACCTTTTTAACACTGACCAAGAAAGCGGTTCTTTGGAAATGGTTGCCCATAGTCGTCCTTCCATGTCGTTAGATTGGGATCAGTATATGCTTCAATATACCTGAAGAGCAGCTGAGAAAGAAACATTGGTGGTAAATGGTAGGCTCACTCGTTAATATATGCAGCCGTCGGGAAGTCCGTGGGATCGCAGCCGATATTTATGGCATTTTTCGGTTGATATACACGGATCCAGTCCACCCGCATAATAGCAGGAAATACGAGGTTAGCAAAGTCAACCTCAGCAAAATTAGTAGATATGGCCAAATTCATGATGAGATACTGATTGTTGCGTCAGTCCAAATTACATAACATAGCGCTAGTCGAGGACATACCATGGGCTCTTGAGGTATCGGCCTGTCAGAAATCTCCGCCAGGGGGTCCGCCGCCATCCCAGAAGCGTCAAGTGTCCAAGCCAACTTGTCGTTTGTAATCCAGCTGATATACTATATAATCCCGTCAGATGGACGAACAATTCAATGCGGAACGCATACACCACCGTCGGATTTGTATCCTCAAAATAAAACTTGGATAAGGCCAGGGCAGTAGAATTGATCATAAAATGTTCTTACCTGCTTTGTATTCGTACCCGTACGTAGAAAAGCAACCGCTTTTACCTGTATAACATGACTGATCTTCCGCACAGCATCATTAAAAACCCTCCACGGCCTTGCTGGTCATGACATACCTGTCTGTGTCACACCTGAGGTTGCTTGCTGGAAGGCGCCACCCGCATAAGGGTTGAGCTGTGTAATGGCTGGGTCCACAATAGCAAAGTTTCCTGTTGTGTTGAGCCATTTATACTGAGCATTCATCGGCTGTTTCGTCGTTTGTTCGCTGTAATTCATCAACGATAGATTCACGTACCCCCCACTGAGCGGATTGTGAGACTTGGCCCATCAAAGGGTCGCCAGTGATCTGACACAACGTAGGGATGAATAGTGGTGGAAAAAGAACGGAGAGCTCACCTGGGCCTCGAAGATATCTATTTCTGGGGCTGCACGACCGACATACGACCCATCTGAAGCATGGATAGGACCGGGATGCGATTCACCTGGACATGTGCATCTTGACAGACGCTGGCCAGGAAGAAAAGAGAGTACCCCGCCATTGTATGGATCGCCATTCTCGAGAGCGGCTGCTGGTAAACCATTATGTGTTTGATTCGGTGCAGTACCAACATCGCAGCTGTCATAGGTATAGGGCCACTGAGAGACGACTGGTTGGGATGAATTAATGGACGAATGATAATGTGCATACCATTCCCTCTAGGGTTGCACCGTATCCAACACGACCTAAGAATGGATCAGTATGCTATACAAGGAGCAGCAATTGGATATGCAAACCTAAATTGCCCATCGTCCATACTACAGGAAAAAAAAAATTGCATTACACGGGAAGATACAATAGCAACAAGAATATGCATACCTGCAGGCCAAAGACCTGGCAGACGGTAGGTGTGTCAAAATATTAGCTGTTCACGAATAGACGAGTCCATACCAGAGACGCCATTAGTTCCTGGGAGACTGACGGAGACAAGAACCATGCCACCAGTGAAACAGAATTTGTTCCAGGAGGACAATAAGCCGCCGGTGTAATTAAGGTTGTTCATGGTACGCTCGGACAAGGTGATCTCCAGAGCGCCATTCTTGGTGGTGATGGCACCGGGGTAATACCACTCCAAGTCATTAGTCTGATTGGAAGGGTGGATTGGTCCACATGATACCAAGGAATAGAAGGAGGATGGGCATACCTGCCAGTAATGGAGATTTGCTGCTTCCCAGTATGGATCGTCGCCTGGCCAAAAGGTGCGACCGTCGACGTTGAATTCGTCACTGAATACGAGTTGCCATTCTGATCCGTCAGCGAAGGATGTGATTGTGCGAGCCGAGGAAGGAGTATCAACATCGATGAGACCATAGTTGTTTGATATACTTGGTATCTATTAACGGTGAGCCAGAAGAATGGGAGTAAATGAGAGGAAACGGACTTGGCCACTGGCGTTGATACCGCCGAGGTTAAAGCCGTCATTGAAGGAAATGCCATGGCGGGTGAAAAAGGATAGCATGGGATATCCAGCGCTATGGAAAAGATGAGGGGTGTAAACACAAGAATCCACGTCGGACACGTACAACAAGGCAAGGAGACCTGTTGTAAGGACGAATAGACAACCGAGGTTTGCTAGACCTCTGCGAGTGAAGACACTACCGCCACGGTCATGTTTCCTGTCGCGACGGGGATTGGGATTGTGAAGATAGTCATCTGGTTCGGAGTGATTCGGAGAAATGTCTGCCCCCCACATTTGTGGGTCTGGGGAGAGCGAAAACTGGATAGGAAAGAGACAAGATGAATGGAGAGAGTCGGAGGAGAGGGCATCGGCTTGCCTTGTTTGATATGGATGGCAGTTGGGAACCGGCTGTTGACCGACCTGCGGCTGCGCCAGCATATGGGGAATCATTCTAAGGGGATATAAGGACGAAACAGAGACAGCAACATGAAAGTGGCACGAACGAACGTGTTTACACTTGGTGTAGTTCGAAGTGAGTGTGGTGCCCTTGCAAACGCAGCGTGCGGGCCCTGAGAAGAGATGAGACTGGCTGTGGACGGTGCATTTGAGTTTGGCTGAGCATAGAAACGCCGTTGGGTATCCTGGCGCTGAGAGGCCATCGGGCAGAGAAAACGAGCGAGCAAGGAGGTTGTTAAGAGTACAAGTACTGTGAGAATTTTTTGCGGCGGTTGCTATATACCTGCGCCATCCAACAGACAAAGCAGTCCTCCGCGCTCACCAAGCCTCGTCGGATCGCCGAGCTCACCAACAGCCCGCTCGACACGTCCCAACCCGGTCCTATCGCCGCCCTCGCCGCCCACCTCCAGTCCCCGTGCAGCGGCGGCTTCGTCCATCTTTCGCATCCGCCTCGCAACGACCTCATTCGCGCGTCGCAACGCAGGTGGACCCACATCGTCCTCCAAAGACAACTCGTGCAGCAGCCCAGATTTGCACCATCGATAATTAGCACGCGTCGTCGTAGGCCGCTGTGACAGCAGCACGTGCGTCGTCATCGTCCCACTTTTCTCCCCCGTTTCAGGTGCAGCGGCCAGCTCATACAACTGCTTCGTCCGGACTAGCCACTTGTTCAGTGCCACCAAAGAATCCTTTGCCTTTTTCTTTCTTTCCCTCTTCGATGGTCGTCCCCTCTTTTTCGTGGTCATATCCTCCACGACCAGTTCGCGAGGAAGCTCCTTCGGGTTCAAAGGATGCACACGCGAATGAGGCAATATATGAAACGCCCCCACCTTCGAGAAGTCGGATAGCACATATATCACATGTGGCCGAAGAAGTGCCAAGTACTCCGTGTCCAACGTGTCTGGGAGATGAATTATGGCGTCATAGAGATCTGCGATGTAAAAACACGCGTAAGACATCAAGATCGTGTAGAACAGTGTGCACATACCACTAGTTACTTCTATGTGCGAGACGGAATGGAGTTTTGGGACAGAGACAGACGGTTGAGTGTTGAAAAAGATGTAGAGGCCGAACAAGGCACCCACACGACGGATGGGAGCCTCTGCCACAGTCGTACGTTCTTCCCTCGAGTCAGCATCAGACACCACGACCAACAACATACAACTCACCGGTGAACATCCGCATCATAACTTTGAGAAATGTTTCGCGCGATCGAGCATCAAATATCTTGAAATGGATCCAAGTCCACCCCTGACTCACCCAGATCTCCTTGAAGAGCGTGAATGGTTGCACCGGTCGAGCACGCTCGTACTGATCGGCATAGCTCTGGATTAGCAAGGTAACATCCTCCCGAGCAGCATCTACAAATGCAGAGGATGTGAAGTAAGGTGGCTGCACGATGATCTGTCCGCGACTTGCAGAGGATGGTGCGACTGCCATGGACCAGGTCAAAACACGAAATTGGTTTCCTTTCTGGTAAAATAGCAAACAGCTACAAACACGCCGCCGTCCCCACAACACGCGCTTTTCACGCTCTTCTCTCGGTCGATGAAATCCTTCATACAGCGAGCAAGCACCGCAGAATGTTTCTTCTGCCAATCCAGCGTCCCTGCAGCTGACCCTCAATCCTTTCGATGTCCTCAATGCAGCTGCTGGAACAGATACGACGCCAATGGCAACATCCTGTCCGATGATCCAGCCATGCACAACGAGGATCTCAACACCAAATCCTTTGCCAGACGTGGTCCGTCTGCCTTTAAAAGTAGTCGCATCCCACTCACTCGTATGCATAGCGTCACCCAACAAGAACCGCTTTCCCTCTACCTATTCAACCGGTCAATTCTGCCACACCTGCCAAACTAATCAGATGCTCTTGGTCAACCTGCTATCCAACTACCTCCCCCCTCCTCAGGTATAACAATTCGTCTCCTTGCTCCTCGTCCCAGTGTGCCTGACGCTCTGCCCAAGCATTCCGATTATGCCACCCGTGTCGAACAGCTACCAGCGTACCGTGAATCGCTTCATAAGCGATACCCACCCGTTTGCGCACTTTGTCTGCCTGCTGTAGAGGACGAAATCAGACGGAAAGACCATATGGCACGTACACAAGCCTTGGGAGGTTTCCTCAGGGACACCAAAGGAAAAGATAGACAGCGACAAGTATCTGGTACTGGGAAAGATCGGGAGAACCTAGAGTCTCAACTAGCCATTTGGAGATTGAGGGGAACGTTGTGGTCGATCACGTTCCTATGCACCGTAGCATGCCATTCTGCAGGTGAGCGTGACACATTCTCCCAAAAAGCGTCTCTGCTAACCCTCATGACTGCCAGTTGTACTTGAGTACAACCTCCCTCCACTTTTAGAACGCGCAGCACCATCCCTACCTGCCATAGTCTGTCTTTCGTTGTTCTACACCGCGTGGGATCCTACCTACTACTCTTTCAAGAGAGCACGAACACAAGGACGCGATGTGCGTGTTCGAGGCAAGGGCCGTTATATCGTAAGTCCATTCCACGATCTTTCGAACATGACCTTAGGATTCATTGACCATAGATTCTTCAGTTAATTGCCTGGTTTTCCAGGCTGGTCACATCGGTCCTTCTTGCTTTGCCTAGGTACCACTTAGGACGTGACCATCGTTACTCGTCTTTTTATCCTGGTTCATATCGCTTTCGTATATATTGTTCGGCATCGCTTGCCCTCGAAATCACGGCAAGTATTTCTCCCATACATGATGAATCGCCCTTTTTCAGACGACCCCCGCTATTAGATATTCATTATATCTTTTGCCATCCTGCATCTCCAGCGGCCGCCTTCTATTCGTCTCATCGAAACATCACCCCCCAACCACCTGCAATCGAGTTCATCTCGTGCCACGCCCGAACTCGCCAAGACTACTACTACATCAACCGGACGATCTTCCTCTGTCCCTGCATTTCCTACCTACGCAGAACCAGACTTCACCGCGCTCACACTCTCTTCGAAACCTGTTGCCCCATCTCCTTCGAACCCCGTGTTCGGTATACCTTCCCTCTTATCCACCGCTGTCCCTAATGGTTCACCCATTAAAGTTGACGACGATGCGATGGACTGGTCGCCTACGGACCTTTCCTCGGAGTTCAAACACAAACTAGGCCAAAAATCCATCAATGACGAAGACAGCTTGTGGCTCCGCCCTCAACGGTTCTTTCCACCCGAACAGCCAACCGGTCTCGAAGCACTTTTTGCGGGTACGAAACTAGACGATGGAGACGGCAAGGCTGCGAACTCAGCCAAAACAAGTGCATGGATATGGAAGCGAGAGGGAGCAACGGGAGTGCTATATACATTTTGGCGGTGGCTGGGCGTCACGGCAGTTGTATTGGTGCCACTGTGTGCTATTGCATACCGTGGATGGACGGTGTGGAATACTGTCTCAACAGACGGTCATATACTTCGTAGAGACTACTAGGGCTGGGCAAGGATTTTTGCTACAATCAACTGAGTCTCCGAGGAATCGACAGATCATCAACCATCGTTGTTTGTGAAACCAGCCATAGTGCTATGGACATTCCGATCACGAGAGTCAAAGTCACTAAGATATCAATCAAATACAGTGAAGAGTGCAATTGAAAGAACGGGTGGTACACGTAGCCAGAAACATGAAATGGATCGAAGTAACCGCCGTATTGTCTGTAAGTATCATACTAGGCATATGTAATATTCTTGCTTCCACGGATGACGAGGAGGCGGGAAATATGCATAATCACAACCCCGCTGTGAGATGGGGAATGAAAAGGGAAAGCGCGGAGTTGCATTGCTCAGCAAGCAGAGTTTGGAAGTGGTATAACGTGTAAATGGGTAACATGGAATCGCAACCTCTAGCAACGACCATGTATGTCCGCAAACGGTAGCACAGTATAATGGCGAGATATCCGACCAAAAAAAACCATTTTTCACCATTATCTCCCCTAGTAATCGGGTGCGTTGTACCCATGATGAAGGGGAACACCGTACTGATCATACTGGTATTGGCGATTGATAGTGGGAGCCCTGGTAAGAGCCTCTTGCATTGCAGGCTCGGGCCCGGGGCTGACGCCACGCGTGAGGTCGGCATAGCCGCCCACAGGCGCGAGCTGAGCAGGTCCAGGAGTGAAGTCATGGTCAGGAAGGGGTCCGAGAGTCCGTGCGCCAATCTGTGCCCGAGAGTGATCATCGCTACCGATATGCGAGTTCGATTGGAAGGAAGATGCAATGGAAACGGGGCGATGTGCACCTGGGAGGCCACCATTCTCCCCACAGTCGGGCTGCCAGTCGATGGGCTGCATGCGGTCCTCGAAGTTGGAAGAAGGACTGAATTTCCACTTGCGGATGACCGTCCAGATGATAGCAGAAGCTCCGATACTGACAGCAATGATGATGAGGACCGTCACAGCAGTGTGAGAGAGACTGGACGCCGATTCTGGTGTACTTGACTGAGTAGGCGTTGATGCGGAACTGGCAGTGACGAGGAAGACCGACGTCGACTGCCCTTGCTGCTGCTGTTGAGAAGTAGGTGAGCTAGCTGGTGCAACTTGTGTTATCTGAGCTGACGTCGATGTATGGGATGTGCTTGAGGTTGAAGTGGTTGAGGTGGAAGCCGAACTCGATGTAACGGATTGGAAAACGGCACTAGTAAGACCACCTAAGAGACCACCCGACGTCGATGAAGACTTGAGACGAGACAGTCAGCTGCGAGTAGTCGGGACGAGTAGAACAAGAAACTCACCACTGCAGAAGCCGAACCACCAGCGGCGGGCGAAGTAGAAGACGAGGGGGTTGGTGTCGGGCTATTGTTGGCTGGGGACGATGCTTGGCCAGCAGACTGGGAGGCACCGGGGCTGTCCGCTAGGCCTTGGGGTGCTCGCTTTCTTATCAAGCGGGAAATGCTGCCATGAGATCGACGCTGAGACTCTAGCACGTTGGCGTTCGTGTAAACGACCGAGGAAAAAATGAGCGAAGCGTAGAGAATGAGTATGAGACTGAGTTTCGCCATCAAGGCCCGTAAGAGCGAGTCGTCGTATCTAGTTGTTCGTTAGCGAAAGACAGTCGTTAGCGAGCCACTGGGATATACACACAAGATATGCTTCGAAAGACGTCCTCTGGGGAGCGAAAAGGAGTGTGCAAAGGATAATGAGAGGCAAACGACAAAACAAACTCTTACCAATCGAATTTTCGCTTCAACGCCAAGGAAACGGGTTCTCACAGTGGCTCGTACAACACAGAAATGAATTGACTAGGGGTATTGTAAATCGCAAACAAGACAATAAAAGGTTCCAAGACGGACGGAGAACAGCATCCCACACAAATCAACGTATCTACACACTCCTAATATTAAAATGTCCACAAAGGAGCGACTAGGGATGACTGGTGAGGGACCACTGGGTCAGTGGCACTGAGCTAGGTGTAACGTATGAAGTCGATGACACTCCGGGCCATTGGGGTGTCAGCAGAACCTCCAATGTGTACTGGCCAGCAGGTAAACTGATGGTAAGCACGGTGACACCAGGATTGGGCTGGTCGGGTGCAGGAGGAGTGGGATCTGTACTGAGCCGAACAGCATCCATCGTCGTGAACTGTGCCCCGGAAGGCGCGTTCAAGAGGTCAACCTTCAATGTCTTCGTGTCAATGGTGAGTGTAGCAGTCTGACCATTGTTACCAATGGACACCGTTGCATTCGTGTGCGCCCTCCACATGACAGATGCCTGTGCGTTAATTTCGTCTTGGATAAGAACTTGCTTGCGCGCGTTGAGGAGGTGGATTCCGCGCGAGAAAGACGTCCTATTCATCGTACATCAGTGACAGTCGTTTATGCTGGACAGAACAGCACTCACACATTAAAGTATGCGCTCGTGAGATCACCGACAAAATATGCAGTCGATCCGCTAGGAACATCGAAAACAGTGCTCGATCCCTGGGTAGTCCCAGACGAGTCATACCGGATCGTAGGTGCGGCCAATACATTCTGGTTCTCCGCACCCACAAGGATGGTGTTCTGTCCTTCTGTCCTCTTGCGATAGTACAACCATCGTTGACTGTCTTGCGCATCGCTTGAGAAGTAGCCCGGAGAATTGTAATCCCCTGAGCCAAGTTCTCCGAACCAGCGGCTTCCCATGGCATCCATAACAAAGTCACCGCAGTCAAGGTCATTGTGGGTTTGATGACCTTGAAGTGCGCCAGCTTTGACGGCGACGTACAGAGCACTTTCGTCTGTCCAGCTCGAACGCATAGATGCCCACTGGTCAGTCGAGTTGGTGAAGAAGTAGTCAAGAGCTAGACCATCCCAGAAAGCACCTGTTACTGTGGGGTCATACCAGAACATAGTCCATGGATCAGGAGAATCTGCCTGATCGCGTTGGAAGAGCTGGTAAACAGGTTGGTTGTAGTGATCGCCATAAAGGAACATAGAATTCGCAGTAGTCGAGTACTTGTTTGGACCATGGTCACCATAGCTGAAGAGGGAACCTGGGCCAACTGAATACATGTGGTAGAGGCCGGTGAGATGCAAGTCGGAGTTGACATCCAGTAGGTTGAATGACGAGCCTGTGGCAGTTAAAAGAGATGCCGCCATCTCTGCATGGCCTGTTGTACCGAAATACCAGTAGTTGGCGGTTTCTGTCCAAGTACCGTCACTGGTGGTTGCCATGGCACAATTCGCGACGGCGCTGGGGACGGTCAGGCCCAATAACTGTTCGGGAATGCCAGAGGTGTCGTCATTAAGGATAGCGAGTGCGCCCATAGTAAGACCATTGTTGCAGACACAGTTCCAGTTACCCTCTGTGTTAGTCTTCCACCAACCATAGGCAAGGGGATCATTGTTACTGTAGGCAATGACACCGTTGTTGAGACCGTACTCAATGAGTGTCCATCGGATTGCCGCCTTCTGATCTGGAGTCCACTGGTCATAAAGCCAATCGTACGCAATGGCATATGCAGCCGAGAGTTCAGCGGTGTCGAGGAAGTGAGCGGGGTTCCATTTGGTGCTGTTATCCGGTCCCCAACCACCTGTGAGGTTACCTGCGCAATTCTGTGGATGGGGTCAGACCAAGACAAAGGGAGTCGACAGTGAGACACACCTGCAGTTCAGTCCACGTTCTGTCTACCCATTTAGTGTCGTTAGTCATCCTATAGACGTAGGCGAATGCTTTGACGCGTTGTTTGATCTCGCGTGCAAGGTCCAAAATACCGTTACCACCGTCATAAATGTAGGGGACGGGGGGCGAGGCATTGTAGTCGGAAGCATTTCCAAAGATGGTGTGATTCCAGGCGGACATGTATGGGTCACTAGCGATCAACTGGGGGAGGACTGCCCACTTGTAAGCAGGAGCGATAAGACGGGGCCTGTCTGAGCGGACTTGGGTTGGGTTTGGAGAAGAAGGCTGGAAGGGGTCCTGAGGCCAGGCATAATTGGGGTTGTTGGTGGAGGCGAAGGTGGGAGTTGTGAACACAGCAGTATTAGTCTGGTGAAATGATGGTTAGGGAGACAACCAGGTAAAATGTGTGGGCACTGACGGTAGAGGGATAGAGAGGGAGCATGTATAGACTGTCTGTACCGGTTGGGAAAATACCAAGTTCATTCTTAACGCCGATGGCAGAAGTGGCGGCGGCAGAGCTGCTAGCACCAGAAGAGGGCGAATTGTGCGAAGAACGCGTTCCGAGGACGACACCAACGATGAGACCGATGGCGGCTAGAATGGCTACAGGTATACCATACTTGAGCCAGTTGCTGGTCTTTTTGCCTGCGGATTGCTGGGGAGTGATGTAGCCAGTAGATTCGTTGTAGTATGGGTCGCCAGAACCGTACGGCGTGGCATTGTTCGTTGGATTAACAGAAGAATAATTTGCTGCCATGTACTAAAGGAGAGACGAAGAAGAGACGAAGAGGATGGGGAGGAGAAGGAGAAGGACGGTTGCCAGGGTTTTGTATAGACATCGACCTTCACACGCTACATA
>Ga0307518_10000033_pt1 | contig 93425 bp, 114 predicted proteins | sample 25_EM_MG_FD_203889 | JGI IMG/M metagenome (GOLD analysis project Ga0307518, IMG submission 203889) | Populus trichocarpa ectomycorrhiza microbial communities from riparian zone in the Pacific Northwest, United States - 25_EM | ecosystem: Host-associated > Plants > Roots > Unclassified | place...
TTTTGACTTGTTTCGCAGCAACAATTTCTTAAAATCATCACTCGGTCTCTCTTCGCCCTTCCCTCTGCTTTCTCTTTACCTCCGCTCAAGGGGCCTGCCCTCTGTCATACTCAACAAATACCAAGTTAATCCTGAGGTGAGAGATGGTATGTCAATGATGTATTATTGATTATTAACTCAAGGTTAGGTTTTTGCCCAGGTATACTTTGTCGATATGGCGGCCTTGTTTATAATTCTACCGTATATAGTGTATAGTATATGTCAATTTTAATGTATTAAAAGCCAACTACAGTCGGTGCAGCTGAAATCGATATCCAGAGAAGTGTTGCAACATGTATTGCAAGGTGACGCAAGGCAGCCGACTGTTGCAACGTGTTGCTTGCAGCATCTATTGACAGTATTGCAAGGCGATGCAAGGCGGCCAACTATTGCAACATATATTGCAAGACGGTATTGCAAGGCGGCCGACTGTTGCAACATGTATTGCAAGACAATATTGCAAGGCGATGCAAGGCGGACACTGGCCGTGTTGCAACGTGTTGCATTACATCGACCAAATGTAATGCAACGCGTTACAACACTTTGCCCAGCGTATGTGTTATGTGTTGCAACATTCTCACGACCGTGAATCATGCAACACAGGTCACACGGTAGTCACCGTGTCACATTTGTTGCAATAAAGTTACACGAAAGGTTGTGGGTGGACGGTCCATTATATCGACGTCTAAGTATGTGAGCCGATGATATCAAACACACAGAGAGGACAGTATCCTGTACATATATACCCCCACAAAGCCCCCGAACTGGCATGGTTTCATTTCGGGATTGATCGAGTCAACAACATCTGGCGTCCAATCTGTCATGGATCACACCAAGGTCGATCAGCGAGAAACCAAGTCAGATATGAAGACACAATCGATGTCTCTTACCATCATGAAGCTGCCTACTAATTTGCGGCTTTCCTGGCAAAATATGGCCGGGGAGAATACATCGAGCACCGGACTAGTGCTGATGGGTCCACGCGTGGTCAGCTCATGCGAGAGCCAGCAGACTTTCGTTGTTAGAAAGTAAATTATCCAGGTAGCCTACATACTACTAGCCAGCCGGCCAGTGGCATCTCCTCATATCACAGCTGTAAATTGCAGGACATACGTTCAATCTGAACACAAAATCACTTCCTCCACTCTATGCCTCCGTCGCTTTCTCCTGGAGAGCTTGATATTGTTTCGGTGTGAGGGTTTTCTGGTCATAGAGTGATGCAGCCAAGCGAGCCTCGTGCAAAATGAGCCATACCTGAGAAAAGGCATGCATCTGAGTAATCTGATCCTTCAGAAGTTCATTGACTAGCAGTCTTATGTGAGAGAGACAGATATCTGATAAGGCTGTTCTACGTACGCAATTTGTGTCTCGCGAGGGTGGTTTTCCCGTCAAAGCTCTGCAAAGGGCTAGTTTCTCGGGCGTCCCAGGTTGGATGGGCTGATGACTGCACTCACTTCGCTGACCACAACGATCGAATAATTTTCGCCACAGCCATTTGACTGGTCGTGAATCTCGAGGTGCGAAACGGGTATTGCTTCACGAATGAGATTTTCCAACACTTGGGGTTGCACAGGCATTCTGGTACGAGGGCAGAGCGATGGTCTATCTGATAAGATGATCGGAGTAAGTCGTCAACTCCCTTAAATAGTCAGGGCCAGAGTAGCGCTCAGCTGTCCATGCCTTCCTTGTGTCAAGGCACGAACTGCTCGCCAAAACCTAGTGATTAGTGCGGGCCATGTGCTCCGGAAGTATCAACTGGTCGGGTTTAAAGAATACAGCATCTCGGAGTTGGCCTCAGAGCGGCGGACCGCTGCGTCTATGCGGTCTCTGTGCCTCGGCGAACACTGCAGAATGTTCCCAAATCTCATCAAACATATTCGATCGTCGATTTCAATATCACTGATCATCATCATCGATTCGGGTACTGAGTATGTATCAAGCTCCTGTTTTTCATCCAGTGCGGCGCAAGTCTGACAGATACGCGAACAGCAACGATCTATGACCCACCATGACACGATTCCACCACGATGGAAACAGGAAAAGTTGCGACAAAATTGACATAGTAGGTGGAGCTAGTTATGCACTCCGTATACTTCAACTTATCTACCCTCAGAACATGATTGCTAAGCTCCGACGGATTCCGCTAAACTACTAATGCATCCCGGACAGCCAGACCCGGATAAATTATTGACAGCTCACCCGTTCAACGCCCGCGCCGCTTGCTGGCAAACACCGCACAGGGTGATGCCGTAACAATCTATCGACTTGTATATATGCCGTCGTTTTGTTCTATGTATCTTGCCAGCTTTCGTCCTTCATGTGTCTTGCCAGAATCCCTCGTGGAGTCGTACTCCTGAGTCTCATCGCTGGCGCGTTGGCTCAGGCCAACGTCACAAATGTTGGCGCGCCACCGAATAACACCAAGGTTCTTATCCTTGGTGGTGGCATGACTGGCGTCATCGCCGCTCGGACACTTCATCAACAAGGGATCGACGATTTCGTTATAGTAGATGCCAAGACCGAACTCGGTGGACGCATGATCCCGCATACGTTCGGTCTCCTTGGCCGACAGGTCGTCGTCGAGATGGGCCCGAACTGGATCCAGGGAACGCAAGAAGGCAATGGTACCGCCAACCCAATCTGGCTGTTGGCGCAGAAATACAATTTGAGTACGGCATACAATGACCTGTATGGAAGCGTGTGTTCGTTGGTGCCCGTTTCCTCTCTACTCGTTATGCTCATGCTACCACAGCGTTCTTCGATCACAATGGTCCGAATAACTATTCGGCTACCTTTAATGCCGCAGTAGACACATTCGAGCAAGCCACGGTTCTTGCAGGTACGCGGTCCATCTTCAAGCTGCTGAGTTTGAGCTAGACATGACTTGAAACAGGGCAACGCCTGCAGAATAACCAGGTTGATATGGACCTTCGAGCAGCATACAGCCTTATGGGCAGAAGTCCAAAAACGCCACAAGAAGCCGCTTCTGAATACTACCAAGTTGATTTCGTACGTTTTGCGTTGCCTATCAGTGGAAATAACACCTCATCTCCGCTTTAGGAATGTAGGTCTTATTGAACTGTGTCTATGATATCATTATGTTACTTTACTGACTCATTCGGCGCATAGTCGCCCAGGTAAGGATTAATCCTAAATGGCTGTGGACACCGGATGAGAATCCTCGTAGTCGCCTTCCCAGACATCATGGCTGGCCTCTTCTTGGGTGAGCACACTATCTCCACCTGTCATTACCGATCTGACTCGGAGCAGAACAACAACTTTACCTATGTTCCCGAATCTGGTGGTTTTTCTGACGTGAACCAGATGTGTATCGACCAGCGCGGCTTTTCCTACATTGTCCAGGCGGAGGCTGCAGAATTCCTCAAGTCAAACCAGCTCCTGCTCAACCAAACTGTCAAGTCCATCCATTATAACCAATCCGGAGTGACGGTACAAACGACAGGTGGCTATAGCCTAACTGCAGAGCATGTTCTGGTCACCTTCAGCGTCGGTGTCTTGCAAAATGCGGACGTCGTTTTCGATCCTCCCCTACCTGACTGGAAACGAGAGGCAATCAACAACATGGAGATGGTCAGTGATGTCATCGAATAACTGTGACGCCTTTTCCTTAATGTAGACTAGGCAACATACACCAAGATCTTCTTGCAGTTCAACGAGACATTCTGGTTCCCGACTCAGGTATCTCCATTCTCCCTTTCAGTGTCAAGGTGTGTTTGACCTGGATCATCGCAGATGGGCCTTTACGCGGATAGACAACGGGGGAAATACCCGATCTGGCAAAGTCTGGATCATGTCGACTTCTTCCCAGGATCTGGGATCATATTTGTCACGGTCACGGTATGTACAGACGCTGAATATCGTTTTCCTCGAACTTATGTTGGATTCAGGGTGATTACGCTCACTATGTCGAACAACTGACACCTCAAGAGGTCCAAACGGAGGTGATGGGAGTCCTGCGCGCGATGTATCCCAATACGACTATCCCAGACCCGGCCGCTATCCATATCCCTGTGTGGGGCTCGAACCTGTTATATCGTGGCTCCTACTCCAACTACGGCGCATCGTTCGTACCTGGACATTCTGACAACTTGAGGGCTACAGTGGACGATCGTCTTTGGTTCGCGGGCGAAGCCACCAGTCTAAAATACTTTGGTCAGTCCATATTTTTTTTCTCTGTTCCGATGTGGTTTGCGCGGCGCTAACTTGTGACGGGTGGCAGGCTTCTTGCAGGGCGCATACACTGAGGGTCGGGATGTGGCAGCCCACATTGCCGGCTGTGTGAAACAGGGCGGCACCTGTGATGAGATTCCATATGATAGCTCGGTTGTGAATGCTCAGCCCTACTCCGGTGCTTTGCTGGGGTAGACTACATAGCCTATCTTGTGTCCTACTACATTAGTACGAAATAATGATGGGATATTTATGTGGCTGTGTCCAAGACAACTGCCTCCGTGATCAGAGTCCTTCATCGTGGCAATGCTTGTCAAGAAAGTCCTGTTCCACAATAAAATGCCAGGCAGTGTAGATGTTGAACCCTTTCCTCGTAACCAGGTGTTACTTGGCCTCTTTGCGCCCTCTTCCTCTCTCTCTCTCTCAAGTTCCTTCATTTAATCGGGCTTCCAGCTGGCTGAAGTCTCGCGACTGGATCGTGGTTTTTCGATACCCCCTAGTGCAAGATGTTGATCAAAGATACCCTCAGGACCTCTTTCAGAGCCGCGATGATAAAACGGGTACGCACACTCACTCTGTGGTTTCCTTCTCCAGGATTGTCTCGAGATACTTAACCAACCTGAATAAACCCGGATATGATGTAGTACACCCGCGTGACCACGTCGTACACCACCTTGTGCTTCTTCCTGCTTGCCCTCGCAACATGCATCACGCAATCGACGTTGGGTGGTTTGACGCTCAGTCGTAGCATGAAGGACAGGCTATTGGTGACGAGCATCATCGATGTGGCTGGTGTCCAGAGGGGATTTGCATCCGCACATGACGACATGCTCGAGATATGTTACGGGATCCCCGGCGTCCGCGGCACAGCTTGCGAGGTCGTGTACAGTGGGTCGATGATCGCTGATCAAGGTGTGACTTTTCCCATCCAAAATTTCTTGGAAGTTGCTGAGAGTGCCGCCGCAGCTGTCCCGGACAACGCCACAACAATAGTCTCGAGTCGGGATGTTTCGATCACCCCGTATGTAAACGGGACAGGCGCTGTACAGGGCGTGATCGTGTCTAATCTGACTGCTTCCTCGTCTCCAACGCCCCTGAGCATCGAATGCGTGAAGTCGTTGACTTGGTTGGAAACTTTGTACGACCTGATTTCATCTACGCGTGTCCTTGACCGACCAACTCCGCTGTTTATTAGTCTTCGCAATTCAAAGAGTGAGGACGTCATATACATCATTTTCCAGTGTTGGTTGTTCTCCATTTCGCTGGCTGCTGTGCGTATCCTCCGTGCTACACACCCAGGCTCTCATGCTTACAACTTTCCTCTCGTTAGCTGATCATCGAGTCAATCCCACACTCGTGCGTGTGCTGCCAGTTGGGGGTGGATGATTGCTGAATTTGGGTCTTTGTTGCAGAACCGTTGTCCTGGCCAGCCACGCGGCTAACACCGCATGGACTCTCTTACGCCTCTTTACGGATCGGGGTGCGGAGAAGGTATACAGAACCATGGTCGTTGATGGAGCGTGTCATGGGGTAGACGCGCTAGGCGATTGGTCGAATGATAACATTCGCTATGCAGTGGGTCATCAAGCCTCTTACCGCTCTCTTGCTGTTATTCAATGTGGTTTCCGTGACCCTAGATAATCGGAATTAATTGCGCTACTTTTCTGTGCATGACCTGCCTGGTATACAAACTGATCAAGGTGAGCATTTGTTGACCGGGCAGGTTTTCCCTCTAGACCTTACCACAACATTACCGCTACAGGCGTACGGGAGGGCGGTGTTTAGTCATGTTGGCTCATCTCCGATAGTCAGCCGTGTCTTGAGGGTATTTTCAAATCACAGGTCTACGGTGGTGACAATACTGACGCATCCGCACGTAGTTGATGCATTGGTTCACTGTTTTTCTCCAATTTGCGTCCTTCTATACCATCGCGTCTGCAGCGGCCTGGTTTGACAAGCGCAAGACCGACATTATTGCGCCATACTCGCATAGCACTTTGCAAGACGTGGCTTTCATTGCCACGGCGGTGGTACGCGTCAGGTTTCTTGAGTGTCTCGCTTTATTCCTAATGGTCAATGTGTCAGCTTCTCCTTCCATGCTTCTCGACGGTTCGTACGACCGATCCACCCTATCCCCCATCGTTCACTGACTTGTGCTTTATTTAGGGCATACACTGTATTCGTCTTGAACACAGAACGCTGTTCTTGTTCTTTGCCATTTTTAGCCTCGCCATGCTCAGCATTTCTGGCCTTATGTTCAGCAGCGCACTTTACCGCTATGAGCTTACCGTTTGGAGATTCTTTGGTGCCTTGTCAATATTAGCAGACTTCCTGTTACTTGTTACGTGTGTTCTGGCCGTGGTGTGTAGGGTACACTTTGGGCTTGGGCTCAAGCAGTTCCGTCAGTGATATTTCTCGTTTATTGATTTCAGGAGCGAGGCGCTGACGCTTTCCCCCCCAATAGTTGGCGTACAAGTTGAGCTACAGAAATCAGGCTTTGCACAGGACAGATTCGCACTTGATCCAGATCGCGACACTGCGACCATCACCAGCATCACCATGCCTATGCCTACCCTCTTAGCAAGCAAGGTCAAGGGACTCGAGATCATGCGCTCGACCTCGCCAGTGTCTTCGCCGACCAAAAGGTACTCATCCGACTCTACATGCTCTGTACAGTCAGAGACGTTCGGGACGTGGTTGGCGACTGAGGAATATGGAGCGTCGGACGAGGAGAGCGGGCAGCGGGCTTTATCGCCTTTGGATGCATTTGAGCCGCGGTTCCCGCCGGGACTGGAACGCACCGTGTCGTCATCCATCCCATCCCCAACACCTGCATCACAGTGGCAGATTTCTGATCCGCGCGTTTGTGACAGTGCAGAGAGTCTGTATTCGCGTGCATCAAGCGTCATCGCGCGTGAGACGATGGAGTCTGGCGAAGGGCATTTTGGTGAACCTGAGTTCAAGGCAAAATTGTAATTTTTGCTTTCGCGATGCTGCTCCTTGGTAGTACTGTGACGATGGGGTGTACGATCTTATGTACGAAGATCATATGTTGGCACAACAGCCATGGGAGAGATTTGCAGCCTGATCCCAAGTTACGTCAGGATTTTGTGGCTCTGTCTTGCTTCAATACAGTATAGCCACTACGCTATGGTCGATCCACACATTTCATCAGCTACCAGCCATACTTAACGGAGGAAATCGGTGCTACGCTCACTGTTGTTGCTTGCGAGGGCGACTGGATCGAAATGGTTTCTGCGTTCGCTGCCGAGCTGTGATGCTTGGCTTGGGCCAACACTTACCAGAAGTAACTGTAAGTACTGAGCAATCTGACGACAGGTCAAATTGAGGTCGGTGACTCACTGAAAGTGGCACTACAACGCTCATCGCCTATAACTCCACCCGCTTGGTCACATCATGGATCAACCAGTTGTTTTATCTCTTGGAATCACTGCCACTTTCCACCGCAGATTCCACTATTGTTCGACCGGACAATGCTGCCAACGAGAGTCATGAAGTATCATGTGCCTGAAAGTGAAACACCACTTGCGGGTGCAAATGAGACAAAGACCTTGAGGGAGACGTCCCTGGGGTCTTTCATGTGGCTCCCGTGTGTGGCACACCCAACGCTTTGTCTTAGCTGGTGCAGTTGTTTCGTTCCACTCACGCATCGGACCTATTGAATGTCATTTAGAGCGTGCTGGGACCCTCACTGGACACGAACAATGGCCTCCATCCACTTCGCTTTGCTCTCACCGTAGAACATATATTCAACGTTGGATCCGTGGAGGACAAGATTAACACAACACTGTCCCCCTCTCTTCCCTCCATTCCCTCTCTCAACGACCAGCAATGTCGATACCTAATTCTCAATCAAGCCAAATCGCACTTGATCCTGATGTCGCGTTCGAGGTTTTGATGTGCTTGTATTGTTGGGACAGTGGGTTAACTGAAGGAAACGTCCGCGTCTCATCGGAATTGAAGGCGATCAAGACTGCACTCGTATCTCAGTGTAGCAAAGGGGATGTTGTGGCCTTTGAGAATACTTGCTTCAAAATGTTCGCTATGCTTCGTTCTAAACCAACCCTTACTGTCGACGAGAAAGCAGAGGTGCGCTTTTCTTACTGTTGAACTGAGGTGCACGTAACTAATATTGCACCACTAGTTTGTTGATCTTCTATGGGTATGCTGCATTGATTTTAGGCTTTGCGCACTACTTCTAACACAATTCTTAGCTTGCCTTTGGCATGTACGAGAGTTATGTCACTATCGAGGTGTTGTTGCATTCGGACCAATACAATGACGGCTACTTCCGTAGCCTCCTTGTTCGCCTTGTCAACGATGTCCTGCATGAACAATATTTGCCGAGCCCCATTATAGGACCTCTCAGAGGTGGGGCCTTACATTTACTTTCGGTTCTGGCGCTGACCTTCGGATTCACAGGGCGTTTAGAAGATCTCGAAACGCGTATGTCTGCATTCCTGGCTAACGCATCGTTGTTCCAGATGGAACAGAATGACTTGACACTCTCTCAAGAACTTGACTTCTGGATGGCAATGCTTGACCCCGTTGAAAGCAGCAATGAGTCTTCGGGTGCTGCCGAGCTCGTCACAAACAGCTCCATCACAGGAATCAAGGCTTCTGGATCCAACAAACCAGTAGTGGACAGTTCGGGTTTAAGGCGCAAACTATCTGCACCCATTATCCAAGCATCAACTTCTCGGAAGTTGACGCGCCCCCTAGGGGGGTCGCAATCGTTATCTCTTGTGACGTCCTCTTCGGAGCCTGGAAAGCACGTTGCGACTCTGAAGCGCACATTCTCCATGTCAACAGTGGTATCCCAGCCGCGGAAAACCAGAGGAGCACTCACGCCAGTCCCTGAGTAGGGGGAATTGTAGAGATTATATCACTCCCAAAAATTATGCATTCATTCTGTTCCTAATCTACTTAAGATGCATGTAGCTTTCCTGGTGCGGAGTACCGTATGGATTGAAGTTACATAGCGATGGTACCCTAGTACAATAATATGATACAAGAACATATGTGAAATGGTATAGGACAGATTGCGGAATATGGTGGCTTACTGAAGCGTCGACGCCAATGATACACAAGTGCAGCCATAGTTCAGGGATACCAAGGCTCCTCTCCCTCCAAATATTCCGCTGAGACCTCCCCAATCTTCCTCGCCAGCTCCTTGTCAGTATCATACCTCTGACGCACGAGGGACTCTATCGCTGAAATAACACCACTGCTCCCGAAGATGGAGAGTGAACATTCCCTGATCTGAGTGTGAACATGCGCCCTTCTCGTTGATCCGTAGTAGGCTTTGTAGGCAGCTTTGATGGCTCTGATATTGAGCTTTTCCTTACTTCTGCTGGCCGTCAAGGTGAACAATATATCTAACACATTGGTTAGGTCGACAATGTATGCTATGAAATTCCGCTGCACTTCGGGCCTGGAACAAAGCTCGATCACGCGAAGACTTTTTATAAAGGATGTACATACGATTGCTTGTAGAAGTTGTGAGCCCATTGTATGAGTTTTGATCCAGCAGCGAAGGGCAGGGTAATGAACAGGAATCCTACCAAAGGGGTACCTCTGCAGGCTTTGAGCATGCACTTGTTATTTAAGTGCAACAAGTACTCACTCAGCCCACATAGAAGACATCGTTTCACTCCGTTGGGGTGGGGAAGGACAATCCATAGGGCGGTCCAGCAGGTTAACCAGGTTCATCATGAATTCCCGAAACTCTTTGCTCAGAAGAAGCTATCAGTGAGGGGTAGATTAGAACGACACAAAATGAGGAACAGAATGGGCGAATCGTACTTTATCCTCGTCGCGGAAGTTCCAAAGTCCAATAATGTCATCATGAATTACCCGGAGGCAATCTTGCATTGGGCGTCCCAAAAACACTGTTCCAGAAAAAATTGCCTGCCAATATCCTAGAAGCAGGCATCAATAATGGACAGCCAAAATATAACATTAATACGAACTTTGTTTCCCCACTCTAGAAGGAAAATGTCAGATAACAATACGACAATAATGGAAAAGAATTACTTGATTGATCCCTCGATTTTCAAATCAGGGGCTACTCTCTGAGCCATTGCGGCCAAAGTAGGCACTGCCGATGTTGCTGTACCTGGCTGGTTCCCGAAATATTCGGAAACCTTTTCATAGGTCAACTGGATCAGTCCTTCTAACTTGTCACGATGTTCCACTGCAACCGGTGATTATTTGAAGCAACACTTGGCACGGCATCATAGACTCACTGGAGACTGCAATATACGGGATATTCGTTTCCTTCGTTAGTTGCTGGATAGGTTGGATACATCGCGTCTCCAGGAGTTGTTTGGCTTCCGGTTCAACGACCACTGAACTGAATTCTTTTCTGCTCTGACACAAGCGGAATTCGATTTCAGTAATAAGCACATCGTATTTCGTAAATACGAAAATCGTCGGAACTGATACAGGTTAGCATTAAACAGCATATGCCCAGATCTGTTGCACCCACCATCCCCGAGGATCTCTTTCTTCTGCTGCAAGAACTCTTCCATTCCTGTCTCCATCATGCGTTGTCCAGCCTCGGCATTGGGTATCTGGAAACACAACCTGACAAGCTGTCTGTCAGAAGCATTCTTATTGTCTTCGTTGAGTCAGCGCACCAAACAGCATGTAGTTGTTCCTTGATATCTTCGTTATCCCTGCGTTCCTTGATGAACTGGGTCACAGCAGCGAGATTGTCAATGTCTCCCTGTTCAAAGCCCTTGCTGTCATGCAGGATAAATCGGTTGTTTTGACCTGAGATCAGCTCCTTCGTGATATCCGCCACCCCTCGTTCATCGTGTGCATCGAACTAAGTGGGCCCATGAGTAACGGATGACGTTATATCCTGTGGAAACCCAACCGCGTCTTTGATGCCAAAAGTCTGATTGATGAGAGTAGACTTTCCAACTCCCGACTACCGAAGTGGAATCATCAGGATCGATGGTGTAACATGACCTCAGTGCATCACCTTCCCTATCACCAGGACGCGAAAGCTGGTGCAGGGAGATTAGATTTGGCACACTGAAACCTGATTTGTCGTGCTTACCGAGGGCATTGTTGGAGGATACCTTCAATGGTGGGTGATAAACGTCCTAAAGCGGCTCCCTGTCATGCTTTCATTGGATGCACACTGACGGTGCTAGCTAGATCTACTTACAGAGGATTCTGGGGAGAGTCTGAGGACAATATCAAGCTTTCCGGACGCTTCGTGGAATTCTGGTTCCGGTTGAGTATAGACAAATCAGCAGAAATACATATTTTGGGAGTACCGTTGCCCTGTGATTTCTCAAGCACCTCACTGGGTTTGAATTCCACTTTGTGCGATCGCCGCCAGACTCTTGGATATGTCACCGTCAGAGAGAAAGGCCGTTCAGACGGTGTCTCTCTGTGTGGACCAGAACAACATTAGTGCGAGAATGACCGCTTGTATGACGCCCCCTTACAGAACAGGATTAAAGTCTGCACAAAGGACATCGCTGTTGGACTGCCTAGAGAGGATGTGTCGCTGACCATCGATGGTTAGCTTAGCAGAATGGACTCTCTCCCCGCACGTGAGCTCGATACCTGATCGACCAAGGTCAGATCCCCGACTGTCAGAATTCGGAACAAATACGCACGGGATATTCGCAGTCTACCTGATGACATCGTTGGTAAAGCTTTGAGTTCGAGGACAAGTAAGAGGAAGGGGCTTAGCCCTTCGGTTCCTTAGCTACACCGTGCATCATGGTGTTAAGCGCCGTTGCACATGTTGTGGATCCCTTCCTTCAATAAACGACCCACTTCAGGCTCCAGCTAACCCTAATCCCGAAATTCAACTCCAAGTACAAGCCACTGGCATAACTTCATTCCTCCCCAAAAAGCGTCCCGATGTGACATGTACCCGACACTCTGGCATGCCGCAAAGCACAATAGATGCATAAGGAAGGGGTCAACACTACTGAACGTGCTGAACGACATCCCGAACATACAAACACCTTGTGGGAGCCACGCTGACTATCGGCTGGCTGTAATACCGTGATTCCCTTCGATCATATCCAGCATGCTAGATTTGACATCCATCGCGTATCAGCTCCACGAAGAGCACGGTATGGATTGAAATTACATAGCAAGATCACCGAGCGGTATCCCTACAATGATATGATACAAGAACATGTGGAATGGTATAGGACAGATTGCGGTATACGGTGGGTTAGTGAAGCGTCGACGCCAATGATGCACAAGTGCAGTTGTAGCTCAGGGGTACCAAGGTTCATCTCCCTTCAAATCTCCTGCTAAGACCTGCTCAATCTTCTTCCCCAGTTCCTCGTCATTAATATACCTCTGTTGCACGAGGGCCGCTACCTCCGAAATGACACCACTGCTCTCGATCATCGAGAGAGAACATCCCCTGATCTTAGTATGAACTTGCATCCTCCTCATTGATCCATAGTAACCTTTGTAGGCGGCTTTGATGGCTCTGATATTGAGGTTGTCCTCATTTCTGCTAGCTGTCAAAGTGAACAATATATCCAATACGTTGGTTAGGTCGGCAATGTATGCTATGAACTTCTGCTGCATTTCGGGCCTGGAACAAAGCTCAATCACGCGAAGGTTTGTTTATAGAAGATAAAACATACGTTTGTTGGTAAATGTTGTGAGCCCACTTTACAAGTTTCAATCCAGCAGCGAAGGGCAGGGCAAGCATCCAGAAGAACACCAGTGGAATACCTCTAAAGCCACCCTTCTTGAGCATGCAATTTGTATTTAAGTACAAGGAAGTACTCACTCCTTCTGCATAGAAGACGTCGTTTCATTCCGTTGGGGTGGAGGAGGGCAATCCATAGGACGAGCAGGTTAACCAGGTTCATCATGAATTCTCGAAACTCTTTGCTGAGAAGCAGCTATCAGTAAAGTATATCAGAAAACATAAAATGATGGATGGGAATAGACGAATCGTACTTTGTCATCATCGCGGAAGTTCCAAACTCCAATGATGTCATCATGAATTACCTGGAGGCAATCTTGCACCGAGTGCCCGAAGAACACTCTTCCAGTAAAAATCGCCTGCCAGTATCCTGGAACCAGACGTCAATAGTGAACAGTCAGAGATATAACACCGAGACAAACTTTCTTTCCCGACTCTTCGGGGAAAACATCAGACAACGACGCGACAATAATGAAGACAACTTACTTGATTGACCCCTCGATTTTCAAATCAGGGGCCACTCTCTGGGCCATTACAGCTACAGTAGGCACTACCGATGTTCCTATTCCTGGCTGGTTCCCGAAATATTCGGAAACCAGTTCGTAGGTCAGCTGGATCAATCCTCCAAGCTTGGCGCGATGTGCCGCTACGAGCGGTGATTATTTGGAGCAACATGTGGTGCGGTATCATAGACTCACTGGAGACTGCAATGTGCGGGATACTTGTCTCCTTCGTTAGCGTCTTGACAGGTTCAACACATCGCGCCTCCACAAGTTGTTTCGCTTTCAATTCAATGTCCGCTGAAGTGTAGTCCCCCACACTTTCCATCAAGCCATCTTCCACCGCAGTGGTAAGCACATCGTATTTCGTAAATACGAAAATCGTCGGAACTGATACAGGTTAGCATCAAACAGCAAATGTGCGGACCCGCTGCACCCACCATCCCCAAGGATCTCCTTCTTCTGCTGTAAGAAATCTTCCATTCCTGTCTCCATCATGCGCTCTCCAGACCCGGCATTGGGTATCTGGAAACACAACCTGTTTAGCTGTCTGTGAGGAGCATTCTTATTGCCTTCGTTTAGTCAGCGTACCAAACTGCATGTAGCTGTTCCTTGATATCCTCGTTATTCCTGCGATCCTTGATGAACTGAGTCACAACGGCGAGAGTGTCGTCTTCTCCCTGTTCAAAGCCTTTACTGTCATGTAAGATGAATCGGCTATTTTGCTCTGAGATCAGCTCCTGCTTGATGTCCGCCCACCCTCGTTTACCGTGTTCAGCGAACTAAGTAGATCTATCAGTCACAGGTAGTATCGTATCTTTCGGAAACCTAACAGCGTTTTTTATGCCAAAAGTGTGGTTGATCAGGGTAGACTTGCCAACTCCCGACTACCGAAGAATCGTCAGGATCGACATGTATAGTATAACGTCAGTACATCACCTTCCCTATTACTAACACACGAAAACTGATTGACAAGGAGATTGGACTTGGAACACTAAATATCTGATCCGTTGTGCTTACCGGGGGCATTGCTTGAGGATGCCTTCAATAGTGGGTGGTAAAGGGGCGTTTATCGGCACAAAGTCCTGTGATGCTCTCGTCAGATGTATATGAGTGCTAGATGAATCTACTTACAGGGGAAACGGGGGAGAGCTTGAGGACAATATCAAACTTTCCCCACACTTTGCGGAATTCTGGTTCCCTGCAAGCTCAGAGAAGATCGAATGGAAATGCATATATTTTGAGAATACCGTTGTCCTGTGCCTTATCGAGGACCTCACTGTGTTTGAATTCCACCTTGCGCGATTTCTGCCGAAAATAGCCTTGGGATTTCACAGACAGAACATAGGACCCTTGGGAGGCCCTCTCTCTGAGTGACCAAGGAAACATTAGTATGAGGATGAACATCTGGATGAGGCCCTTACATCGGAACGGGATCCAAGTCTGCACAAAGGACATTGGTATTGGGCTGACCGGAGAGGGGGCGCGGTTGGCCATTATTGATAGTCAACTCAGCCGACTCGACTTTCTTCCTACATGTGAGCTCGATACCTGGTCACCAAGGTCAGATCTCGCCAACGGTGTAAATAAATCCGCACGGGACACTCCTCGTCTGGCAGATTCCATGATTTGAGTACGAGAACAAGCAGGAGGAAAGGGCTTAAATCTTCGGTTCAGCCACACTGTGCATCATGGTGTTAAGCGCCGCTGCACATGTTTTTGGACCCTTCGGGCCCTTACACAACACTCCGCTATGTGGTTGGATTGTGATGAGACGGGATAATCCCCAAATTCAAACCTGAGACTCTCTTAAACTAATTGACAATATTCGGGCCGGGTTTTCGAATGTCTGGCAAAACTTGTCCGGCGTCTTGTCCGTATTACATTCGCTTTACTAGTAATTATAAATTCGATAGCGAAAGAGACGGAACATACAATTACTGGAGGGATTCGAAGGGGGCCAATGCTACTGAAGGACACCCAAAACATACAAATTATCTTGCATTGGGGAGTAATTGATTCGTGCTGGCCATTGGCTAGTGCTTGCCATGAAACCCTCCGATCATATCTAGCACTATGTTTGATTGCGGTCGCATACCAGCTAGGTATGCGTCGGCAGTCTTCGAAGAGCGAAAGGTACGGTATGGAGATCCTCACGCGGTATATACCCCTACAGTTATATTATAGAACACAACAAGGACATATGTGAATTAGTATAGTACAGTGGCTTAGTGAATGGGGAGCGTTGATGCCAATAATACACAAGTGCAGTGGCCCACCCACTCTCATGCAGCTCGGGGATACCAAACCTCCTCTCCCTCCAAATATTTTGCTGAGACCTCCCCAATCTTCCTCGCCAGCTCGCTATCAATAACATACCTCTGTCGTATAAGGGACACTATCTCTGAAACCACACTACTACTCCCGAAGATTGAGACAGAACATCCCCTGATCTGAGCGTGAACTTGCACCCTCCTCATTGATCCGTAGTAGGCTTTGTAGGCGGCTTTGATAGCTCTGATATTGAGGTTTTCCTGATCTCTGTTGGCTGTCAAGGTAAACAATATATCCAACACGTTGGTTAGGTCGACAATGTATGCTATGAAGTTTCGCTGCACTTCGGGCCTGGAACAAAGCTCGGTCACACGAAGACTTTTTATCAAGGATGGGCATACGTTTGCTTGTAGATATTTTGGGCCCATTTTACAAGTTTTAGTCCAGCAGTGAAGGGCAGGGTGATCAACAGGAAGGCTACCAAAGGGGTACCTCTGTAGGCTTTGAGCATGCAATTATTATTCAAGTGCAACAAGTACTCACTCAGCCCACATCGAAGACGCCGTTTCACTCCGTTGGGGCGGGGAAGGACGAATCATAGGGCGGTCGAGCAGGTTAACCAGGTTCATCATGAATTCCCGAAACTCTTTGCTCAGAAGAAGCTATCAGTGAGAGGTAGATTAGAACGACACAAAATAAGGAACAGAATGGGCGAATCGTACTTTATCCTCGTCGCGGAAGTTCCAAAGTCCAATAATGTCATCATGAATTACCCGAAGGCAATCTTGCATTGAACGTCCTGAAAACACTGTCCCAGCAAAAATTGCCTGCCAATATCCTAGAAGCAGACGTCAATAGTGGACATCCAAAGAATGAAACATTAATATAAACTTTGTTTCCCTACTCTGGAACGAGAACGTCAAATAACAATACGACAATAATGGGAAAAAAAATCACCCGATTGACCCCTCGATTTTCAAATCAGGGGCTACTCTCTGAGCCATTGCAGCCAGAGTAGACACTGCCGATGTTGCTGTACCTGGCTGGTTCCCGAAATATTCGGAAACTTTTTCATAGGTCAGCTGAATCAGCTCTCTGAGTTTGTCGGGATGATGCTCTGCAACCAACGGTTATTCAGAGCAAAACATTGCTCAGTTTTACGTAGACCCACTGGAGACTGCGATGTGTGGGATATTCGTCTCCTCTGTGTGTTTCTCGATAGGTTGAATGCATTGCACCTCCAGATACTGCTTTATCTTCGATTCAACATCCGCTGAAGTGTAGTCTTCCCCGCTGTCCATCAAGTCATTCTCTATCACAGTGGTAAGCATATCGTATTTCGTAAATACGAAAATCGTCGGAACTGATACAGGTCAGCGTTAAACAGAAAATGAGAGGATCTGCCGCACACACCATCCCCGAGGATCTCCTTCTTCTGCTGCAAGAACTCTTCCATACCTGTCTCCGTCATGCGTTGTCCAGCATCGACATTGGGTATCTGGAAACACATCCTGTTGCATCGACTGTCAGAGATTATTATTGCCTTTATTAAGTCAGCGCACCAGACTGCATGTAGCTGTTCTTTGATATCTTGATTACCCCTGCGACTTTGGATGAAGTCTTTAACCAGAGACAGATTTTGTGTGTCCCCATGTTCAAAACCTCTGCTGTCATGCAAGATGAATCGCTTGTTCTGATCTGATGTCAGCTCCCGTCTGATATCCGCCACTCCTCGTTTATCGTGTTCAGCATGCTAAGCAAATCTATCAGTCACAGGGGATGGTTTTTCTTTTTTGAAAACCTAACAGCATTTATCCCGAAAGTACGGTTGATCAGCGAAGACTTGCCGACACCTGACTACCGCAGTGAAATCATTAGGATCGGCCAGCATGACACAACACCGGTGTATCACCTTTCCAATTACTAAGATACGAAAACTGTTACAGAGACGTTAGGCCAGAGAAACCGACCAGCCAATTCATCGTGCTCACCGAGGGCATTGCCGGAGGATGTCTTCAATAGTTGACGGTAGCGGCTCAAGGTTTACAGGCGACGGGGTAGTTTCCTGTCATGTCTTCGTCTGATACGCACTGATGGTACTAGATTGACCTACTTACAAAGGATTCTGCAGGAAGTCTGAGGACAACTTCAAGGTCGTTACACGTCTTGCAGAATTCTGATTCGCAGCAAATCGGACAGTTGAAATAGAGATCGTTTATTTAGGAAAATACCGTTGTTCCGCGATCCAACGAGCACTTCACTGGGCGTAAATTCCACCTTGTGCGATTTCCGCCGTGAGAAGCGACTTTGCTTCGGGCGTTTCACCAATAGAAAGAAGGGCCGTTGGGATGCCGTCTGTCTGAGTGGACCAGGTCACCATTAGCTCTATTAGGATGACCATCTGGATGACACCCTTACAGAACAGGGTCGAAATCTGCACCAAGGCCACCGCTGTTGGGCTGCCTGGAGAGGGCGTGTTTCTGATCATCGATAGTCAACTCGGCGGATTCAACCTCCTCCCCGCATGTAAGCTCGATACCTGATCACCAAGGTCAGATTTCGCCAACGGTGTCAGAATTCATAACAAATCCGCACGGGATATTCGCAATCCAGTAGATGCCATCGTTGGCAATGAGTTGAGTTCGAGGACAAGCAGGGGGAAAGGGTTCCTCAGCCACCCTCGTGCATCATGTGGTTAAGCGCCGCTGCACAGCACAGGTTGTGCCGGGACACTTCCCTTTTGCACCCCATTCTCATTACCGACCCACGCCTAAGTCACAGAACCTTGATCCACGAGGATCGGTAGTGTTTGAAAGCCGGAATGAATGACTAGACATGTAATCCTTGGTCGAATGTACAACTTGAATTATCAATGAAGTCTTAGTTAAACCAGTTTTGGTCCACTCAAATCAGAAAGACAATTGCCAAGTAGGCTGCACCTGAGCGCTACGACAACCTGCTTGCCATCAGCAACTATGTTCGAGGCTCCATATCCTCCTTACAGTCCCCAGGATAAGCAGAGGTGAGCACCTTCAAAACGGCCCACGGAAAGCTCACACCAGACTGCATCCGCATAACGCAGCTTTTCGTGAGTTTTGCTTGCCCCTGCTCCCGATTGGCACACCGCATCTCATATGCAAACCGGTGAAGCTACGATACAGTGCTGCGACGATGGCCGATCATCATCACCAACATGATCGACCATGTCCATCGCCTGGTTCACGATATGACCATGGAATCCCAAACACTGGCCAGTGATGGGACCGATGAGCGTACACGCAATATCGAACTGAGGATTGAGGAAGGGAAGGAGATCATTGCGAATGCTAGTCGACTCAAGTATCGCATGGCGAGGGACCAAGAACTCGAGTGAGCACTGTTACTACTCCATATTTCGCGGCTGGCGTGCGGGTGGACGGGTTTACGATGCATCCCCTTTTCAGGAAGATACCCCAGGATGGCGAGATGTACGTTGATGAGTATAACGCAGAGCTGGAGGAACTCGCTAAAGCGAAGAAGAACACTTGGTTCACTGCTCCGTGGCTCTTTGCAGAGTGAGACATTCCCGCCGAACCCACTCGAAAGCTCATCGTATACACCCCGTGTTTAGGTGCTACCTGTGCGTGCTCCAGGATTCCATCCGTAGAGTGTATGACATACCAAGACGTTTAGATATCGTCTATTTCGTTCCTTCTTTAAACGAACAACGTGCTGGGTAGACTTTGATCCGTTCTTTGCGCAGAAAGAAGTGATGTTCAGGAATAGTGCAGCAGCGATACATCGTCAGGACGTGTTTATTACTTCGTGGACGCTGGTCTAATCACCAGCCACACAGAGATTGCAACGACGATGCACGAATTAGAGAGCGAAAAGTACAAACTCATAGAAGACCCCGACAAATTGTGCGTTCTCTTCAAGGAAATGGTGCAGATGTGTCTTTGGTGCGTGTCATGCCTACTTCGTGAGATGCCAAATGTGACACTGCACGTCCACAGGGGAAATGCCACAGTAAGATATCGTGATCAAGTAGCCGATGGGGATATAAAATTGAACGGTTCTTATTCAGGACCTTTCTCTTTTGACACATCTCACCCCCTCTGATATCGAGAACTTGCAAACTGTCGGGAGGGATGCACAACAAGCAAGGAAGGAGTTCATCCTTAGGGACGACCAAGAGGCAGTTTGGAACCATGTCCAGACATTGAAGCTTCAAGAGGGAACCGTTGCGCGATGCGACTTCGTCTTGGACAACGGTACATAGTAGAATTTTTCCGTGATCACGATTGACTCACCCATGATGTTTGCAGCGGGCTTTGAGGCAAGAACTCATGTCGGATGCGCACTTTCGTGAAATCTTACCCGTCCTGATAGCTTTTCACAGACCTCGTGTTCGCCGACTTTCTGGTCACCTGTACACCTTACTTTTCTAAAGTCGCCTTCCAGTGAGTAGTAGAAGTTAGACGATATTTCAACTTACAATCCCCGTAGTCCAAAGCTCTTCCCCTGGTTTGTTTCTGATGTGACGCCCACCGATTTTTATAAGACTATCGAGTCTCTGTTGTCGCCTACGTTCTTTCTTGCGGGCTCTGCGGTGACATCCGAATCTGTGCAGCACCTCAAGCAAATGGTCGAACGATGGCAGAGATACCTGAAAGAGGGTATGTTCTGCTTAAGCACCGAACTTGAAGACGGCCACAAGAAGACACAATTCTGGACGGGTCCGTGGCCATACTGGTGTATGGAAGAGAAGGCGAATGAGTTGCATCAATGGCTCGCTGGAAGCAGTTTAGTGATATTCAAGGTATGAGGTGATCTTTTGCTGGTGTACCATTTTTACGGTATTTCCAGGGCGATCTCAAGTACGTATCGCATTTTTCGTGAAGATGTTGCTGCCGATACTACTTGCCGTTTCTTTAGCTATCGCAAGTACGTTCTTTTTGTGTGGAAGTTGTCGATTCGTGATCGAGGATGTACAGACTGACAGGAGACGTGAAATGGCCAGTATCGACGCCGTTCTCTACGGCTCTAGGTAATTTAATTCCATTCGCTTCAGTTGGACATCTTATGAGTGTTGTTATAGGACCACTTGCAGGGTCCTTCCCACTGCTGAGTCTTCGGACGAACAAAGCAGACGTCGCGGTGGGCATTCCACAAGACATTGCAGATAAATTAGACGAAAAGGACAAGGATTGGAGGGTGAACGGAAAGTAAGTGCTACAGGATCGACATGGGGTTCGACGAGGCTGACATACTGAAGGTATGCCCTTGTGAGCTTCCAACCTAAAGGCCCTCAGAAGACTATGCGGTCATAGAAGATATGCAGGTTGTTTTGTGGCGCCTGTCGCGCGATAGGCGTAGACAGATGTGTAGACCAGTGTAAGACTAAGTTGTTGGAATCGGTGTCATAGGCCAAATTCGCAGTCCAATTGCCACTTCAAGTATGAGCCGATCAACGCCGATTCAGGAGAAATGTTGTGATTGGGCCCTATCAGAATTCCAACGAATGACAAGTTTGGACTGTTCTTTCCTTGCAGCTAAGGCCGATATCACCTCTCTAAATGACGGCATACGATAGCAGTATTTATCGGTAGTAGTGAGGGTGTTTGGCCTATTTGTCAGGGAAACTGTACAGGATAGCAAATAGCGGATTCTGTGGTTGGTCGCGAGACTCTTGAACGTTCGTCAGACATGAACTCCCTGAGCCGCTGCCGATTCCGTCTGCAATCTATCTAATCTAGTTGTAGCTAGTTGTCTTGAACGCTCTTTCATTGATCTCGTAATAGTCGCATCAGCCTTCAATCGTCATACTTTTGAAGTAGATCGAAATAATGGGGGAAGTCTCGACACGCAACAATGCGCGATGTTTCACCCTTCGTTTCAGATCGCCCCACCAGAAGAATCAACGGCTATGATTGGCTCGGAAGCACTTTATGATGATAACTATTTGGTCGCGTGTCGAGTCCGGGGAGGTCGCTCATTACTCGCCTCGCCGAACCTGCACCTCTCCCGCATCTCTCTCCAAGGCATGGCTGAAATTCTGTACAGACAATACATAGGCGAATCGGATTTGCCTCACATCATGTCCTTGGTGCAGAGTGAGCTGAGCGAACCCTATGTCATCTACACATACCGCTATTTCCTCCACCAATGGTGCGCCCATTCCGTTCCATCTCGTTACTGTTCCCTAATGGACCGTTCTGCAGGCCTCAACTCACATTCTTGGTAAGGCCATAGTGGTCCTGAGTGACTCTTGCCGTGCACTCAGCTTAGGATATTGCAGGCCATACCCGCCGGCTCTTCGGCTCCGATTGGTGTTATCGTATGCAAGCAGAGTATGCACAAGCACATCTCCAACAGAGGCTACATTGCCATGCTCAGCGTAAACAAGAGCTGGCGCAAACGCGGCGTAGGTGGGTGCCCCTTCATTTCTCTTTCCCCAACCGTTCAATCTCCCCTTCTCCTACCCCTTCGACCTGCACTGCATGTTTATATCCCCCGAATGTTTGTATTGATTTACTTCATATACCCGTGTAGCCAGCACGCTAGTGCGTCGTTCTGTGGAGGTTATGAAGCAGCATGGCGTAGACGAGGCAAGTACTTCACAAGTCTACGTGGATTTCTGACTTCTTACTCCCCATCTTGATACCCCCAACTCTGTACGGGTCCGCACAAAATATAAAACGTCATTAGGTTGTTCTTGAAACCGAATACGACAATGTTGCCGCTCTCGCTCTTTATGAGTCCCTTGGGTTTATTCGAGAGAAACGATTGTATCGATTTTATCTGAACGGAAAGGATGCTTTCCGCCTTGTCCTTGCGATTCCTCCCGACGAAGACGATGTCCCGTCCCCGTACCGTAATCGCCTGCCAATCAAGGTTCCGCCCCTGGCTTACCATATTGATGACGAGGACGAGTCGGAGTAATCGCTATATGGCGGTACTTGTTAATCCTTACATATATCCCCGTTCATTCCCTGGGGCTTCATCACCGGTTAATCCTTAATTCCCTCCTCTATTTAATTTCACCTTCGACCTTCGTTTTCTTACTGTTTTTTTCATCACCACACGAACACCGCTCACCTCATGCCATGTATGACCCTTCTTTCTTGATCACTGTATACTACCCAAGCATTAATATTCTGTACTATGTGTAACAACTATATAACTTTTTGCAGCTGTGTCCACTCAGTACTGATTGTGTGTTCCAGGACGGAGCGAGATGAAACAATGCGCACCATTCCCGGGCCGGCGGTCTGCCGGCACGCTGTTACCCGTATTCCTTCTGCCATTCTGAACGGTTGTGACTAAGTCTGCTGGCCCATCTCTTATCCTGTTCTCTAAAATCCAATGTCAAATAACGAATACACACACTGCAGAACCACTTGCGCACAACATTCTATGTACATACCCCACTCTCTTCCCACACCTCCACCCGCTCAGCATACGCGTCCACAACCATGCCAACACCTAGCAGACCAGGATACCAACAGACGACAATGACAACAACGGACCAGCTGGGTGAGCTTCTGCATGATCCGGAATGATAGCGACGATCGTGGGCAGCCAGCTGCAACCAGTCACTGATGAACAGCGATGTCAACGACCGCCACCGTCATAGGCTATTTGTCGGTCAGTTCTGCTGCTACGGAAACAGGTGTTGACGACGGCAGCAATCTCCCGAAGCAACTCCGTTTCAGTGACGTATATATGATGAAGATCACCACCACCATAGACAGCTCGTCAGCAATGGGCGGCGGTGACGACTGCCACCACTCTGGACAGCCTGCAGTCAGCAACAAATGATGACCTGCCTCAGCAGCCAATGCAGCTGATGTGGCGAATGATAACAATGACTGTTACCATCTGGGTGGCCCAGTTCTTCCGTCCGCCAGGTTCGCCCCAGGGGCCTCAGTTGGTACGGGTGAGAACAGCGAGAATTCTACTGATGAGTCTGAGCCAAACGCGCACGAGAAGTCAGTGCCCATTCCAGTGGCATGGTGCCCAGGCTTCTGGGATATGCACTGACTGCTTGTGCGGCACTCGTTCAGGAGCGCACGGTATTCGTTAGGATCGGTTCGTTGATCCGGGTCGTTTTTGGTGCACTCATCACACCAGCGGCTATGCAGAACTGGAAAGCCAGCCAGGAATTTATAGGGTCTGCAGAAATACGAAGCATATTGGGTTGCATCCGGAGGTGCTGCTGGGTAGGTTCTTGCATTTAAAAAAAAGATTTGCGGTTGGAATATTAACTGAAGTGTGAGATTGTCCAGGTCTGTTTACTGGTCTTAGCGCTGTGCTAAGGGAACCAATTGTGTCGACATGGAGCGGAGCAGGCCTCTGTGACGTTCTCACTTGGGGAGACAGTCCACGTACTACTAGAGTAGCTCCTTTCGCGCGTGTTTGTGACCGAGATGGAAGCCATTGGACCCGTGACGATCCCCCTTTGCAAATCTCCGGAAGTAATCTCGACCAGGTAAGGGGTTGATGTCCTCCGGGCTCTATGGCCGGACCGGTATTTGACTATTTTTTTTTTACACTGATAGGTCTTTCTTAGATACCTCGGCGGTATTACTTGGATAGAATTCAACCCCCGGGTCAAGGCTGAGCGCACAATGCCATAAAAGACCACGTTTAGTACTAGGTCAATTGTTTCTTCTAACATGGTGCTTAACTGCTGACTTGTTTTACATGACTTACTTCTTAATAATACATTTAGCACGCGTCCTGGGATGCCCGTCGAAGGGCTGTGGTACTATTTGGAATGTTAGTTTTGCATCTGATGGTCAATCAAATGATCATGCCCCGAGTGGACCATTGAAGGAAAGCTCATTGCCACAAAATTCGTTGATCAGTGATGTCAATCTTGTATACATTTGACAGGTATTCCAAGCTGGCTGCTAGTAACATCTGATTAGTAACTCACCTTCGATGATCCAGCAGAAAATATAGGTTATGCGAGGAGTGAACACCAGATTCTGGGAGATACTCATTAATTCAGGGAACTGAAAATTAGTGCCGGAAAACCCAAAGTATTGAAAATTGGTGTCGCAAAAATGTGCAGCAAACTCGGAGTACTGAAAAAGGTGCCCACCAGGTCAGTACCAGTGACAGGAATTAAGGCGATATCTGTGCCATGACTACTTTACAAAGTGTGACGTTGCATGGGGGCATAATAAGTCCCTCGCTGTTTTCCTGAGGAAGCTGGGTTCACAGGGGCTGATCAATCCAAAATGCTGGAAAGGCCATTGACCCCAAACATAGGGCTTCAACCTGTTGCTTAGCGCTCGGCTTAACCTGATCCGCGTGGTAATTTTGCCTTCTCGCGAGTGTGATACGTAGTATTCAGTATTCACCCATTTTTTGGGTGGGGATATTCAGGGGTTCTATGAACCAGATATGGAGATTTCTTCGCACACAGTTCATCCTCCCCTCGATTTGTCAAGTCAGTGACTTGTTGTTTTCCATGGAGTCGATATCGAGGCTGAGGAGCGAACTATTGACGACGCTTAGCTCGCACGGCCATGGCGAACAGGATCTCTTTGATGAGCTCATGCTGCAAAAGTCTCGTCTACAAAACCTCTTTGATGTCGGTCCAAGTTCACCACAGGAACAACGAGAACTACAGATCGGTCCGTTCGTCTTCATTTTGGTACCGTCCATTCACAAACGCGTTTTTACTCCAGGAAGGGTCACACTTAATGGAAGATCGCTCGCAGTGAACGCAGACTTTGCTCAACAGGCGATATTCCTCGCTCAGCAACTGAAGTGCTCGGAGAAATATGTCGCCAGTATACTGCACTCAATCATGGCACAGAACTCCAACATCGACTCAGTCACTGCAATGGAGGCAACCGTGGTCGAATTCCACAAAAGACGCCGCCATCTCGTCGACTGTCTACGCTTCCTATTTGAGGCTGCAGATTCTGCCCAGGTGCCAGACACACCGAGGTTGTATGTCAGGCTCGAAACATTCCTGAGGCAGGAACTGGTTCCGACGGTCAAATTGGACGGAAGGGACGTGTCATTGGCATATCGAATATTCAAAGAAATCGAGTCTTTGGGCAACGCTGTCTCCGATGCATGCGCCGCAAAACAGAGTGCCACTAGCAACACGGTACCCCCTGGCTCAGGCAAGTTGCAGTTTCCTTGGTGTCGAGTCCTTCGTTTACCCAGATACAGGCGTTCAGCCTAGACTTGGCTACGACGTGTTGAACGCGCGTTACGACTCTCTCAAATACGAACGACGACATCTATCCACCGTATACTACCAACTCGCCTGCCTCGGGTACTTTTCCTCAACCGATATTCAAAGAGCGATCGACTGGATATCCGCCAACGCAAATGACTCCATGACGTTCTATATAGTTACCGCCATCCTCGCCGCCTTTGACCCCGCCGACCCTCAGACATATGTCGGTAGAGTGCGCCGAAGTCTCGCCACGGACAAGTCCATGATATCATTTATGAAGAATAAACTTGGTCCTTCCAACTGGGAAGATGCAGGGCTGAAAGCTGTCGTCACACTGAAATGGACGCTCTTCATGACCGAAACGCGTCATCGTGATTCATCTTTGGAAAACCAGGAAGGGTTCAAGACAGAAGAACTTGAATCACAGATATGGAACGCAGTGCAAGGCGACGCATTCCCGTACCTCGTCACTGCCCTCATTCAGCTCCAGAAGCGGTCATACAGTTCGCTGCCCAGTTCATACGCACACCTCGTTCAAGTTACGCCAGAGCAGGATCTGCAGCGTGAACCACCAGTGGAAGAATTCAAACTCGCCGTCCTCAACGCGTTCGACGTGCTTGTGCGATCCCTGATCACGTATGCGAGCTCGGAGCTGCGCAAAATCAAACAGAGGCAGGAAGATGTACTTGCGAGCTCGCGGACAGACCGCGCAAGGATGTTCAGATCTACTGTATCTTCCATTGCGGACACTGAAGGCCAAGCTGCGCCGCGGAATGATATCGCCATGTTGTATACCTTTATTGGGATACTGTATTCGACCCTACCCCCTGAGCGCGCTTTGCAATTCTGGGGCGCGACTCCATTTGTTGATGAAAGGCGCCCCTCGTACATCGAGGTGACGGAAATGACGGCCGGTAAACTTCCCTCGTTTCTCCAGTGGGCGGTCTGGTCCACACAGGTTCGGGATATCGGTATGATGACAGCGCTCTATGATATGCTAAGCGGTCTAGCCAAAGGCCAGCAGTGCAGCGAGCTGGCGTACAACTTTTTGGCACGTGGTGGAGGGGAAGTCATCCTTGGCAGCAGTCTTCCGGCCGCGTCAGGTTCGTCACATTATAATGCAGGTCAGGTCGTTTCCTGGGCTACTATATTCTCCCTTCTCGAGTCATGGGCGTCACCCTCACCCCCGGCGCGCGCAAATCAGCCTCCTCAACAATCCCTCGCAGCGTCCTTCGGCGGATTTGGCTCGCAAACAAATGCTGCATCGCAGTCTGCGCCACAGATCATCATTGGGCCAAAAGAGGTGCTCCTTTCGCAGGCCTTCCTTCGTCTGCTATCGACAGTTGTACTATACTCGGTCGCCGTACGCCTTGCAATCGCGAACAATGCACAGTTCCGCGCTGTCCAGACGCTTATTTCTCTCCTGCCCCTTGGCATCCCGCTCGAGCTCAAGGGCGCTATATTCGACACCCTAGCGTCGTTCTGTGAACCTGGGGCTGGCTCTGCGGGCGTTGAGCTGTGCAGAAATGTGTGGATGCTCATGGAGAGGCTCGAGGTCATCAACGTACGGGCGGGATCAAGCGCGGGGAGGGTGGGTGGCGTGATGCTCTCTCCTGTCAAGGGAGTCGAGGTGGAATTGGACGAGGTCGAGGCGGCGTATAAACTCTATCCTGCTACCATTCCGTTCTTGAATCTACTTAGCGCGCTGCTTCATACGCCTAAGCGTCTCTCACCAAAGGCCCTCCTCACGGACGCGGAGTCTTTGAACACAATCCCGGACAGCCTCGGTCAGCCATACCGCGTACCTGGTATCGGGCCGTATGTGAGCTTCGTTGTCGACAATGTTTTTGCGAATATCCCAAGGAGGGAGTATTTGCGCCCCTCGGAACGGTGGCGAATGAACGATCTATGCCTCAAGTTTGTGGAGCGCGCCCTCGCTAGTTGGGAGGTAGAGAGTTTACTGAGGACAGGGGAGGAGTGTGTGTTGAGGCGGGAGGACGTAGTCCCGCTGCTGACTCATCCAGGATATGAGGTAGTGTCGCGGCTCCTGACAGACTCACCATTACAGGCGAGTATCCTGTCATACATTGTCGATGGCGCCGAAGGGTTTGAGAAGGACTTGGCTGAAGGAGAACCTGGCCTTCGCAACACGATGGTCCGCGTACTCCGCATCACGCAGCGGGTGCTCGAGATTCAGGATATTTTCCTCGATTTATTGTTACCACTCATCGGCGAGCTCGACACTGTACCCCTCGCAGCCACAGTCCATCCACGCTCATATTATACGCGATTTGACCAGGCGCTGGCATACGGTCCGCGGTACATTCCTGCTATTGCAACATACGCGGTGTACCCGGCCCATCCGGAGCTTGTACTTCTTGCAGTCAAGATTATCACCCAGCTCACGGGATCCCTACCAGTGCAGACCATGCTCAATCTCATTGAACGCAGCAGTGATTCTGAACGGATTTTGAGCGGTTTCCGGCAGTTGCTTGAATCGGACTCGGCGGACGATGTAAGCGCTGCCGAAGGGTACGCTGAACAAGCTACTGGTGCTGGTGCGCCTGACAGAGAGACACATGAGCCACTAGATCAGGCAATAAGGAGCGCAACGCTCGATCTGCTCGCACGCAACACCCGCACTGACCGACCCCACCCAAACATTGCCCATTTCCTCCTCTTCGGTAGCTCAGAGACCAATTATCAGATTCAGGACCCCCATGCACTTGGCGCGCACCGTACATGCGCCCATGTCATTATTGATCTGATCAATGTTGGTGTGCCTGTGGTACGCGGGAAGGGAAAGGAGAGGGAAAGGAGAGCCATGGCGTCGATGGAACCACTGTTCACTGTACTTCCGGCGCTGGCGGACAAGTGCTACAGCGTGATCCATAACTTGTGCGTACATCCGCGGACGTCGGATGCTATGATGCGCTACTTGCGTACGCGCGAGGACTTCTTCGTGCGGCATCTCGCTGCAGTCCCATCCAAAGTTCCCGAATCAACTACCGCGCCCCTGATAGAAGTACTGTATGACGATGGGGCACGCGTGTTGACCAACGTTCCGACACTTCGCGCATTCATAGGACTGCGGTCGAGGATATTGGATCTTGCGGCGCTGGAGTTACATGTGTTGACGAACAAGGGGCTGCACAAGAGCGTGCTTGATATCATCCAGATTCTGTTCGGCACCGAAGATCCGCATGACGTTGACATTGACTGGGAAGACGGGATTATGCAGCCATTCAAAGACATCGGGCAGGCGCAGCTACGCATTATTGATTTCGTCCGGTCATTGAACTTTGACTGGTCGGACAGTCTCTCTGTCCATCCTGTCGACTTGGAATTTCTTGCGTCTCTCAACCTCCACTCATGTATTCGCCCCGACGCAACTGGGTGTGAAATCGTCGACAAATTGGCGTTGATGTCGCTGCTGACGGCTGCGTCTCGTTCTCTCCACGTACAAGGACAAATCACGACGAATGCACAAGCAGAGAGGCTGAATGCAGAGACGACATACATCTTGGAAAGTTGCGCTATCGAGAATCACCGACGGGAGGTCTCATCTGCTGTCGCTAGTGGTTATGAGTCGTGGCGCAGGCTTTTGGACATGACTCTGATGAAATGCTTCAACAGACTGCTCCATGATCGTCGGGAAAGCATGCTTTTTGACCTTCTACACGTTCTTCCTTCCCTTATCCAATCTGACGTCCAGGAGCGGACGGCCATTTTGCTCTCGGAAGCAATCTTGACGATCATCACAAAACTCCGAGAGGATCGACGCTATCAGATTATGCTCCAGTCTGCAGGAGGCGACCCTGAGGCTGGCTCATTGCCGGAAGAACGATTGTATGCTCTTTTGCGTAGCCTCCTTCAATGCATATTGGACAACGATCGCTCGGAGCTCGTACGTGGCAACCTCTATGCCTGCTTGATCAATTATCTGTACCTTGTATCTGCGGACGATCAAGGAGCGAATACGACGGCATCTGTTAACGTTATCGGTCGACGGTCCATGTCTCTCTCATTATCAGCACTAAATTCGAGGGAAGACCTGTCACTCTCCGACAGCCAGTCTGCGCGAGGCAGCCCGTCTCCAAGGGGGAAGCCTGTTTTGAGCATTAATGCCCTAGAGGGCGGTTCGTTGTCTGTCATGAAGAGCGTAACAGACCGACTGATCAACGTGATATCCCGTGATGCGATCGACGGCACGGAGGTGTGGAAGACGGTCGCGTTCACACTTTTGGATTCGCTTGTCAACCTTTGCCGTGCAGAGAAGTCGCGGACGCTGTTGACGGCATTGGTTCGGCATGGGTACCTGTCGAACTTTGTCAGAAGCTTGAAGGAGGCGGAGATGCCATTGCAACATGTTCTGAAGCCTGATCCTGGTGAGGAATGTCATGACTTTTACTGGGACGGGCTATTGACTGATCTTGCAGACGATTTGAATCCGCTCTACGTGTATGAGGCGAAAATGTCACTATTTACGCGGATGGCCCAGATTAGGCACGGAGCTGAACGCCTCCTTGAAGCACAGATACTACCCGTTCTTGCACAATGCGAGTTTTTGGACACGAGACCGGAAGCTGATCAATCATTCATGGGTCAGTGCACGTTCTAGACTAGTTGGCGGAAGTGTTTAACACGGTTGACAGAGCATGACTCTTTCCTTCCGTCTGCGATCCAGCGTTATCACCAGCTCTTTATGCCTGCTTTGCAGCTAGTGGTTGCTATGCTAGCTTCACTTGGTGTGAAACATGCAACCGCTAGTCATCAAGTGAGTGGACGATCGCGATGTTTAGCTTCTTTTGCACTGACATTCTTGGAATTAGGCACTTGACTTCTTGTCTAGTCATAGAGATACGATCATAATCTTGCTCAAGAATGACTCTGAGGAGATTGGCTTGTCGTACGTTGAAGAGGTCCATCTACTGGTCTCGCTCAGTGGGAACCTCTTGCCCTATGTACCCAAATCAGAGCTAGTGAGTGACGGGTGACTTCTACTGGATACCAGCTAAAGGAGATAGGCGTCCATGAACACTGGCTTTGGTGGAGTCCATGGCGCGATCCTGGGCTTGGCTGCAAGATGTCTCGGCCAAGAAAATTGGTGTAGATTTGTCAAGCCGCAGACTAACAGTGAAGTCCTCGACGCAGGTGTCTTTGCCCCTGGGCATATTTCCGAGACCAAATTCGATGCCGCCGTTCGACACAAGGTGCTTTTGTTGCGAAGAGCTGTTATTGAATATCTCGGCGCTGCGAGCGACTTTACGGGTGCGCAACATTTCGAGATTAGTTTGACAAACTTGTCTGACAATGTTATTATCTTGATGTAGAACCGGAGATCACTCTAGTAATTTCCCCTGTTCTTTCGGTACCTCGCCACGATGAGCGACCATCGAGATTCATTGCTACGATTCCCACTGTCGGCAAAGCAATTGAAACGTTGAACGATCTCTGTGACGATCTCGCCGCTGCATTGAAGCAGACCGCTGATCTGTCAGCCGAACTGTCGTCAAGAGACAATATCCGGGTGGACAATATCGAAGAGGCGAGCGATGCACATATGTTGTGGGGTGCTCCAAGCGCTAATCAGTTTCCTACAGATCATTCACATTCCTGACACCGCGTTCCTCCAAGACTTCGACATGACGCAAAAGCGGCTACTGATCCGCCAAGAATACTCTCGTCTCAAGACCGAAATGCAAGACGAGGTAAAGACTGCATTAGGCACCATCGAAATGCTATTGCTCCTGCTTTGGCGACATGTTGCCAGCTACATCGAAACTGATCCAGCGTACCCTGCTGCCCCCCAACCCCCCAACCTCAAATCGTCCATGCGCCTTCTTCCTGCGCCGGATGCAGAGTCATTCAAGTCGGAGGTGGGCAAGAAGCTGGTGGGCCCGTTGGTGAAGATATCCAATCTCAATTTGGTGAGTAGTAGTACGCCCTAAATGTCAACTCGCGAGTAATGATGGTGATGATACAGAATGCGGAGAACGTTGGAGCGGACTGGCCGTCATATCAGGGATACATTGATATTATGTCCCGGAGACTAAGAGATACAACCGGGCTGCATGATGTGCTTGAATAGATAGCTGGGTATCAGGGTTGTACATCTCCGCATCTTCACCTGATATTCAATTTTGCATGTTCACATTACTCTCGCTGTCGTTGTAGTTACTCAAAACAGAAGCTTCAAGGGCTTCATTGTCAATTGCAATCCTGCTGATTGGTTTGCAGCCATGGAAGTAATTGTGGATGATGTTGAATGGTAGATAAACAAGGATCTGATGCAGAGTAGATAAATACTAAGTTACGCTGAGTACTTACAAGGGGGCTCGAACAGGTGGATGGAGTTAGAAAGGGAGAAGACTTCCCGCTCCTCTGAGGGCGATCTGTCCTCCAAAACGGAGAGTCTGAGCGCCACCTGGGAAGTAGGCGAGGACATAGGCAGTAAGCGCGACGACCTGCAGTGAAAAGATATTCAATATGCATCGAGGACACCGACACGAAAGAACCATACCTGGACTATACCAGCTAATAGAGAGCCAAGGTAGGAGTGCACCTAGTGTCTCGTCAGTCAGTAATGCAATGCGGAGTACCTGCAACTCACCCCAAGGGAGAAGTATAGTGTGAGTCCCAGACTGGAGAAGTAGACCACGGAGAAAGGCAGGCGTTCTTTGGAGATTAAGTGCTTGACGTGGTTCATAGGTCCGACTAGGATCGAGAAGCTGCGCACGCGGCAAGTTGGTTGGTTAGTCAAATCGGACCATGTAACTTCTGGAGGTGCAATTCGCTCACCCAACCATGACAAGCAGGCTTCCTACACTGTCAAAGCGATATGCGGAACGAAAGTGAGCAGTAGTGATGGTCCCTTGTGAAGCGGAGCCCACCTGAATGCGAGTGCAAACTTTGCTGGGCGTACTGGGAGCCACGGTAGTCCCATGAACGCGAAGAAGAAACACACGACTGCTCCGATCAAGCATGCTCCAAAGCCAAGTAACCTGGAATACCCAATAATGTCTTAGAATGCCGTCGTCACGATATGAGGAATGGAGCCCAGTCCACACTACAATACCTGTCCCATCTTGATAGAGCAAACCAGGCCTCTTCCTCGTTCGACCGTTCACCGGAGCGTAGCGGTATATAATCACCCGAGACCGCGTTGTAGAAGCGCGAAAACGCCGAGGGTTGGGCTTGTTGAGCCTGTTGTGAGTCATCGGTGACGCCCCTTGCCCATCGGAACTGGGATAGATTGCTTCTAAAGCTTTGTTCTGTGGTTTGTGGAGGCGCCATTATTTATTGGACAATGGTTAGATCTTTAGTGGTGCGTGGGTGAAGCAACGGTGGAGAGATTGGGTAGTGCCTGGCAAGTTGAAAAGGTTAAACCACAACTACATACCAGGGACAAGTAATAATTAGCGCTTAGCTGCGGTACCTTTGCCACGCCTTGACTTCGAATAATCAATAGTACTTACTAGTCTTGCAGGCGGCCGTGGCTTCGTATCGTTTCAAGCGTACGCGTTTCGTACTAAATTCATATTGGACAGTACTACATACGCCATAGATCTGCACTATTGCCAGTGTATCAACTTCGCCTTTCAACACACCAGCAGAGTCTGGGACGAGCAAGAATGTGATAAAAAAGATGTAATTCTCCTATATTCATTCTGGGTAGTTCCGTTAAGAAGAGTGTACTGAATGGTTGTTCCATGAGCAGAAGCCTATCATCAGTCATGGCGGATGGGTCAAGTAACCGAAGGCTGCCGATCATATTATGGGGATTGCTTTTTTCGATGTTTTCAAGCGCCTGCGACAAAGCGACTTTGATGGGCTCTAGGCCCACCGTCTGAATGTGGACATGAGCTGCGGCAGTACTGGTATCACTCGAGTCAGCTCAATGAATTTGACCCAATGGATAACACATGGCAGGAAAAGCCTGGCATCAATGAATTGATTAAGCGGTGAATGCTCACTGAACGTTGAACCCTCAACCGTGCATCATCCACTCCTGTTTGAAAATTAGTAAGATGTCCGGAGAGTACCAGGGAAACAGGGCTCTAACGCAGCTCGACCAAGTGTGATAACCTCCTCCAAGTCATTTATAGTACCCTGTTTTTCGTACCGGAGAAGAAGCAAAGTGCGGGGCAATGAAGTGAGTATGACCGATCGGAATGAGCCGCCGGACGGAGGTCCAACGCGGCTTGACTGAGCGAATTAACTTGCTGCAAGTTGGGAATCATGGCCTATTTTCGGTACGTCCACCATAAGCAAAGTGCAAGCGAAGAGAGTGACTTGTGACGATCAGGGAGACCCTCTGTAGGTCCAACGCTGACCGATGCACCGCAATGACCTCGTCTAAATCCACATTTTCACCTATCTCCAAGAATCTGTTCCGCAGGGCTTTCAAATGCTATAGCCCGACTGGTACCTCCTAGGAAATGACGTTCCAAAGCTGTCCGATTTCGCATGATCTGGTGGTTCAAGTTCGTCCGTCTGCTGCACGCGAGGTGGAGGTTCACCACCACATTCGCGGAAGTCTGGTCTTCTCGTACACTAAGGCGCGGTAGTTGGAAGAGAAACTCACTAAATCTTGCGCAAGACAAAAGTACGGTGGTTGGACGACGTGGAAGTCAGACTTCGTTCCGGCCAGATAGAACTTGATGTTAACAGACGGTATAGAGCTCGAAGACATGAGATCTGCGAGTAATTCATAATAATAATATGGAATTAGGGGAGAGCCTGTGACGAGGGTGAGGGAAGAAATGAGATGAGACAAATAAAGATGGCACCTCCCGGATGGCAACAAGTTTGAATGCGAGGTAGGTGGCTGTAAGCCAATCGGGTTAAAGACCAAGTTCACATTTTGCCCTGGAAGGCCGTGTGTTCGTCCATCCAGACGGAGAGTATGTACGATGTACCGGGACTCAGGGCACAGTGTTGTTCGGGCTTACAAGTTACTTGTGCACTGAAATCATTAAACGAACTAGCTGATATGCATAAATGCTTAATCAACGCTCACTCTACACCCTCCATCGCCATGAACAACAGCGTCTCGAACGTGTCATCCCCCTTTCTTGCAGGTGTTCCCCTGGCGCCAACCCCGTCGATGAGATCCCAGTCGGAGGGTGGAACTTCCCATGCGAACGACTCGGGGCGGCGATACGCAACAAAGATGAATATGCGGTCTTGGCTATCAGCGTCGACGGCGCCAAATTTAGACCACCGTTCACCAAGTTCTTCTGCCATACCGCCGTCATTGCAATGCGTTGCACCCCGACGAAAGAGAACAGGTTGGAAAGTAAACCACAGTCCAAACGCACTCCAGAATGGCGATTCTTTCGGAAGACTTCGTATTTTGTATGATATGACAATTTTAACAGGTTTGCTGTCCACTGAGGTTGGGAAGGACAGTGAGGTAAGATGGATAAGCGTGCGCAGGAGAGGTGCGAAGAGTTCTGGAAAGTACACCTGTGGGGAAAGCGGTTTGAAGTCTCTAACATCCAATCGGAAATGAATACCCACAAGGTCGCTACAGATGATGTGAGTAAGTCTAGGAGTACGAGGCATCCGTGAGCCACAGATCGTACTCGTATTTCTGCACCAGCCCAGTTCTTGCGCGATCGAGATAGGATGGTCTATATTTCCCCAAGCTAGGGGCCGCACAAGCACCCTCGATCCCTTGGAGGAAGTGGAAAGTGAGGATACAGATCCTGGCTTGCGGAGGTTCTTCTCTAGCAAGGGGCACACATCTGGTAGATCTGTTGCGACTATGATTCCGTCCTCCGGGAAGAACGTGGAGTCTGCAATTCGCCCTGCGACGATTCCCGTCCCAGAGCCTAATTCGACAAGCACAGGAAGCTCACCCGCTTCCTCGCAATCGAAAAATGGTGGGTCGAACTCCAAGGGGTGCAGACAAGCACCATTGTTGGAAAGATGATCAGCGTACTCGCACATGGCGAGCGCAGCTTCCCTGCCCACACATACAGATCTATCTTCAACAAACCCACATTCGGACGTGGTCAGAAAGAGAGCGAGGGGATTTACCAGACCCTGCCTGCGATACCGTACTTCTCGATCGCGTCGCGCTGGGCTGCGATTCCAAAGGCGTTGCTGGTGGTGATATGCTCTTGGAGCACGGTGGGTGATATAGAGAGGCTCGGAGGAAAGTTGGGATGATAGTTCATGAGGTTCAACTTTCGTCGAAAGTGGACGTTGCAAACAGGGATCTTATCTTGTACCATTAGGATTCCAGTTGCCCATACAAAGCTAGTCTATGCAATACGTGCACTACTCGCCTCGATACTCACCCCGACCCCCTTGAGTCTTCTCCGCGTCCTTGCAGGAGGCCACCGTACCAATGGGAGATGTACTGCTGCCATGCAGTGCACCCATAGGCAAGGCGTTGTCTGCTGAGATGAGTTTATCGACATATGTCTCCCGCGCGGGGAACAGGACAGATGTAACGTAGTACACTACAGACGCGACGAAGAACTGGGGTGGAGTCGTCGTTATCATCAGGGGCATTCCATGTCAGGACCTTCCGCAATCGCACTTACCCCATACATCCAGGCGATGTCGAACAAGTGTGTCGTATTGCCGATATTCACACCCGGATTGATAGAGTGAATCAGACCAGGCATCGTTGGGCCAATGGTGACGAGTATGGCCACTACGGCACGCCAATTCTATATGGTTGTTTAGATGAGGGTTAGAAAGGGGACGGGCAAAGGCGACTTACGAATCCGTGAGTGTAACGATATCGGCCGCTAGGATCGTACATCGCGGGAACGTCTACTCTGCCTCGGTGAACCAGCCAGAACTGTACAATTATATGAGGCAATGGATAGAGCCAGCAACTGTCAGCGGGACGCACGTCCGTAATCATGATGCCTGCAATCGGGCCCAGAAAGATGGTATATCCATTCATGAAATTCAAAAAGCCCTGAGCGCTATACGAATGAGATAGAAATCCCAAAGTCGAAAGAAATGGACGGTGTACCTGGCCAATATGTCCCATGGACAAAGTGCCCATCCTCCGATGAATGCGCAGATGATCTGACCCCGTCGGATGTTGATGTACTGCCATACTCGTTAAGTTCACCTTTAGCAACATTGCTACCAAAGCAGAGCTACTCACTTTGGGTAGTAATACGGTCATGTCATTTCCAGCACTGAGAGAGTTGGCACTGATGTTGGTTCCGATGGTGGATATTAAAAAAGTGAGCGAGGCGAAGAATGCTGCAGCACGATTATCCCAGCGGTCGATGAGTAGAAGTGGGTTCCACAGGACCTCGCCGTAAAGACGGATACCGGCGCTGGTGACGGCGATACCTGCGAAACTGGAGAGTGTAAATACAATAGGTATGACGAGGGGCTGTACGAATTGGCTAAGGAGGGGTGGAAGGTGATTAGTCTTTGGACGGATGCAAGGGGTTGCTCACGCTTGCTCGTCCTTGGCATAGCGCTTTTGCATGCAAACATTAGGTCACTAATGCTCCTCCAGTTGCGAGAACACGTACGGTAAAATCGGGTATGTTCACGGAAAGAGTGGCATATGCGCCGAGAGCGCTGTTCATAGCGCTTAACCAGCTCCATGTGAGTTGGCTACCAGATATTGTAGCGTGCTGGGCGAATAGTCCAGTAGATGGAGGGACACGAACAAATGCCCAGATGACCATCGCTAACCAACAGATCGGAACTATAATACCCTTGATGAGGAATAGCCATCTGATTTTGTGCGGTGACAGAAGCATGAATGGGAACTGGATGATCCAATACAGTACATAACAAAGGAGACCTGGGGCAAGTGGTGCACAGTGAATGGTTGGAGAAGAAAGGCTACATAAAAAGGAATACCAGAACTGGTGATGTTTGCATTGGAAGGGAGATGATTTGGAAGCTCCGCAATCGACGGCCAAATAGCTTTCAGCATCTATAGTTGTCAAATGGTTCATATAGTGAATCATCGAATAGAATGGGTATGCTCACCTGGTATATTGTCTGTGAACCGATGTATGTCTGGGCAATTCTGAGCTAAAGTGTCATGCGAGTCGGTACAGACACCGAACGAACCTGGATGCTGAACCAAAACATGGCAAGAATGACACGACTCAATACTGTGAAGTAGCTGAACCAGAAACCAAAGGACGATCGGTTCAATACAGGAAATGCGATGTGTAATCTAGCACCGATAGTGCCAGTCATGACCATGACCACTGATATTATGACATAGCCTGTGGCAATGCAAGGTAGTGCCTGACGCCTTCATCGTTCTCAGTGATTTGGGTCATCGTAATCGCGAAAGTAAATGTACCACGAGAGGCCAATCGCCAGCATCGAACTTGCCAACTCCCAAATTGCCACGTTGGTTGCGTCAGAGACCCAATACGTTACCTTGTCGAAAACGTAAAGCCAAGTCTACGACAGAGAAGGTTTCACGCACATAGTTCCATGCCCTTGAGAGGGATGTGCGTGAACAGGAGGGATCATCGGCTCTGATACAACAAATAAAAGAGCCAACTTACGTCCAATTTCTCAGTCGGGGTGGAACAGGGTCCATGTCCTTGTTGCTCCAGCCATGATTTGCAAAAGTGGTCTCCTCGGGTTCGAGTGCCCATTTGGACGGTCGAAGGGAGTCGAGGATATCGATGGCCTTGAGAGGCATTGGTAGGAAGCGAGGAAGCGCGAGTCGAACCAACGGAATTCCTGATCGCGCGTTACATGATTCTGCCGGATCTCCCTATTCAGACTGGCAGATGAGCTGGCCATGAACGACTCGTTGATCGTCTACACTTGCACTGCAGTTCACTTGGCCGACGTCGGGATGTCACCGCGAACCCAAATTATGCGCACAACATTTGCCTCCGCACCCAGAGACTCGCCGCCGTCTCAACTCAAGAGGCTAGCTAGCAGTCACGTGTCGCACCAGCAGAGGCAGCCCAACTGGAAATGATTTCACGTCGACCTACCGTATGCCCGCTAACTTATCGATGTTTAGGCTCTTCCCACACACTCCCTCTACGAATCCATCTAGCACTTGGAAACATTTCCAATGTCTGATCCATTTGACGTGATTCCGTTCGAGGTATGTAGACGCGTATTCGCTGCGATCGGCCTGACTTCAGCGTACCACATATGACCAGGATATCAAAGGCAACTGGAAGAAACTCGGGTCGGGTTCCTTCGGTAACGTCTACAAGGGTCAGCGCATCATCCCTCCACCGGCCAGTTTGATGGACACCCTTCTCAGGCTCCTACCTCGGGATCGATATTGCGATCAAGGAGGTCCTGCCATCGGATAGCTACGACGTGGCAAAATACTTCGAGAGAGAATGGAGGCTCATGAAGTGAAGCGTTCGTTATGTACTTTTCCTCATCGCTCACTCGTAAGGAATAGGGAAGCCCGCCATCCCAACGTCGTGTTATACCTTGGCCTTTCCCGTGCACCACCTTCGGATGGACGAATATTTATAATATCGGAGTATATCGAGAATGGTATACGCTCTGTTACGTGCTTTCGTGCCAGTGAACACTCAAGGTTTATCAGGGAACTTGCGAATGTATATATGGGATAAGAACAAGCCATTCCCATGGCGTCTTCGAATATCATTTGCCACAGATATCGCACGAGCCCTCGCCTACCTCCATGCTCGCAAATGCATCCATCGCGACCTCAAAGGTGAAAATCTACTTGTCACAACCAATGGTCGTCTCAAAATCACGGACTTTGGATTCGCCCGGATCGCAGCACGGAACGAAGAAGAGAGTAAGCGGTTGACGTTTTGTGGAACTGACTCCTACATGTCCCCCGAAATCCTCCTCAGTAAAGAGTTCGATCTTCCTACTGATATATTCTCTCTGGGCATGATATTCTGCGAGATCGCATCGAGGAAACTGACTGATGATCATCACTTCAAGCGAACTGGTCCCATGTTTGGCATAGATGCGGATGAAGTGCGAAGGCTGGCAAATACCGGATGCCCACCCGCCTTCCTCGCACTTTGTTTGGACTGCGTAGCCGTGGATCCTGCCGCCCGACCGACGACGCGTATCATACTCGAACGTTTGAGAGAGATAGAAACAGAGGTATTGACGCGGCCCGAGACGGAAGACCTTCACTTGGGCAGCATTCGATTTATGTCGGGCGGTAAACGAAGGGGTGCCCCTCCACGGATACCCAGCTTTGGTATGGGTGTTGGGAATGGCATAGGAAAGAAAGAGGATGCTGTGGCATCACTTTCAAGCGATGAAGAGAGTACAAGCGATGACGAGGCGGTACAAGCCATTCAAAGTGCTCCTGTCAGTGTCGAGTCCAGCTTTGACTTAAATGGAGCTCCCAATGGTGGGTTTTCGCCACTTGTAATAGGCAGTGATTCTTGATTCGTCACGAAGATGATCGCGAGAGCGAGAACAGCACGCAGCCCCTGCTGAATACCTCAAGCAGCTATTCAAATTACAACACCGGGGCTCATGGCGCGAACATTTCTAATGCTCTTTCTCTGTCTTTATCATCCCTTCTTACCATTAAGCCAAATTTGGACCCAAACAGCACCCCCGATCCCATAATGCCTGGCACAGCATCCCCCGCAGAGAGTTCTGGACTGCCAGGATCTATGCTTTCTGTCCAGACACATATCTCATTTCGAACGGCACCGTCATCCGCTCTTTCAACCACAGCTGCCACCAACGGCCACTCCGCAGTCCAAGCAGTCCACGCCTTACATCGATTTACGCTGATCCGACCCGGCACTAAACGACTCCCCGCAACTTCGCCTGGACGGTGCCTCGAGGGTGGATGGAATCCCCTCGAGTTGTTCTTCCCTAATGGCCTCCTTGGCCAGAAGTGTGATATTTGCGCGAAGCGAATAGGGCGGAAACCTGTCCTTGAGTGCGATGACTGTGGTCTTCGGTGCGTTTTCACCATCTCGTTGTGTAGGCCCTTTTCACCTTGGAACGGTAGTGCTCATGTAAAGTGCGGGGAAGTCGCTCCTCGTGATTGTGGCATGCGGATATTGCAATCGGTCCATCCGCAGGGTGTTCAAATGGGAGATTCCCCGGTGTTGAAGGCGCGCCAGAATAACAATGCGAAGCATGTGCCGCTATCATCAATAATGCGATGAGGTTCTTATGGCTCTCTGCATTCTCTTGTATGAATAACCTGTTCTCCCGGTTAGTGCCCACTGCCTCATGTTCGTAAATCGATTCGTGGGTCCCCCCCTCCCCTCCCACTTTTCCATTACCCAACTAGAAGCTAGTTAACAACTTAAGATAGACTTTAGTTCTGAAATGTAGGCAACTGGTTAATGATACTTAACTAGTTTCGACCTCTCATGTAAATGCTGCAAGTATGGATCAGACCAATGGATCAGCCCTGTATTGATAAATCTGGCCTGCCCCTTTGTTCTTGGAATCGTACATCACAATATTATAAATCTTGCATCTATACATGTACAATTTAACAGAACTGCTGCTTGAGTCAGAGCGAACACCCTGTCAAGTACGTTTCCCAGCTGCTATGGCCTTCTTCGCTTCAACTTCTGCAGCTTTGGCTGCGAAAGGATACAAGGCATCATGTGAGATTTGCAACACGATACAAATATCATCACAGGACGAACCTTCAGCCTCTGCCTTACGTTTCGCCTGCGCAGCTTCTCGCTCTTCTCTAATCTTCTTGAGACGAGCGAGGTCGGCCTGCGCTTCAACAGTTTTTCCAGCAACATGAAGCTGTTGAATGCATTGAGATGAATTTCATAAGGGATATCCTACGGAGGGGCACACCTTCCAATACCGATCCTTGGCCTCCTGTTTCTCTTTTGCCTCCCTATATCACGACACTAAGACGCCGCATCAAGATCTTATTGCATTCAGACACACCTCTCTTTGCGAGTGGGCTCCCGAGAGCCAATGTCCGATATTGTCAGTTTCTTCTGTACATGGTTTGGGTTGATAAGGTCCGGATCCTCCTCCCCTTCTTGTTGCTGCTTCTGGAGCTTTTCCTGGGCCTGCTGTTTCTTCAGGGCACGTCGCTCCTCGCGAGTGGGTCCGACGGTTGGTCCAGCATCATCCTCGTCTCCGGATTCCTCGTCTTCCTCTTCCTCTTCCTCTTCTTCCTCTGAATCATCCGAGCCGGATTCAGAGTCGCGTTTCTGGCGCCTAGTGGGTAAAGATGACCCAGGATGATGACCTCGTCACTGAGAAGAACCGTACCCGTCCTTGTCCACGGAGACAGCTGTCCCTTCATCGTTTAGTTCGAGATGTTTACTGAGGACGTATGGGATGGACGGTGTCAAGTTCAGGGTAGGAAGGATCGCATGGGTACGATTTGGGGATAACTTACCTGAAATGTCTCCCACCACCACGCTTCTGCTTGAATTTACCTGACTCAATTGGTTTGTCAACGAAGAGCGACATCAATCTGCACCCGATCTTACCTGTTCCTCTGACCATTTTTGCGCTGGGATCGAGATGCTGAGAGAGAAGGAAAGATAAGATGGATGATCGCGTTGTGATTATGTCAGCAGTACCAATAGGTGAACAACTTCCTGGGAGGGTTGCCAGACAACAATATGACGACAATTCCCTCCCGTCTCGCACAGCTGTCCCGCATATCAAGCAGCCCAGCTGAAGCCCGTTTACGGGTAATCGATCTTTATAGAGGTTGGGTCCGTGCGGTAAGTAATACGTCTCTTGTTCGTGTCTCGGCTGGCTTGACCTCTTGGAATCCTCGTCGTTCCACCGAACAACTCACTCCGCTCCGCGCCCTATCATGCCATGCAATTTAGGCACCAGAAATTGTCGAGCTCTACGCTCTCCCCGTCACACCCGCTTACGTCCGACACTGCATCCGACAAAAATTCGAAGCCAACCGACATGTCACTGACCAGCGCGCTATCGAGGTGCTCATCCTTAAGGGGAGACAAGAGCTGCAAGAATCGGTTAACTGCTGGAAGCAGCCAGACCATGTGATGGGATTGCTGCTGAAGCAGAATGAGCGGCCGCAGAGGTCGTTTTTACAGAAGTTTTACGAGGGTGCGTTAATGTGTGCACTACTGTGTGGGGGGTGTGGGGTCATTGACTGTATTTGTAGGTCGGGATGAAGATGCGGTTCGTCCAGCGGCCTCGGGAGTTGTCTAGGACGATCTTTCGGTATAAATTGCATGTACCGTCGCCGACAATAGAGTTGCACATCCTAGGACAACACCATCACGTTCTTCGTATTCTGGTATCTAGACGGTTGCATACGAGTACTCCATACGCGGCGATGGCAGGTGTGAACGATGACGCGACCTGAAGGCCGCCTTGTTTCAAAGGCATTATACAGTGTTGCATAGATTTGCCGCCATGAAAGACAGCCAGACGTCCGTTGGCCGAGTCTCGCTCAACGTATGGAATTCTAGCGTCACATTTATGCGAGAGAGGTACTTGACAATAATCACCTAGAAGCTTGACCAAGCATCCTGATGGCGCTACACCTGGGCGTCTCGAGGAAATGAGGTGAGATGCATTCACAGGTATGGATATCACGCCCCAAGTAACCCATTCCATGACCCAAGATTCCTTTCCATTTGGAAAGCTGGCCTTTTTCACCCCTTCCAGAATGGCCGTTCTTCTGATCCCTATCCTTCATTTAAGGTTTTTCGGGGCGGAAGCGCACATTTACAGTAATGGAGCTAATATTAATATTAGCGGATAAAGCTGTTAGCAACAATCTCCGCACACCAGGCTGCTCGGAGAGGCGACGTACAATTGTGTGTCGTTTGGAGTAGTAAGACACCAGACATATTCGCTCCACGAAAGATAGTATGTGTCGGCTTCATCATCACTTCTCGATATACAACCCCTTCATGACGGATGGAGAACTGACAAGCAAATGAAGAAAATGGCGGAAAGACGAAAATACTAAGAGCGTCTGTTGCCCAACGCAAGTTGTTGAACTTCATCAGGCGGAACCCACCAGCCAACATGCACTCAAAGGCGTGACTATGGAGTAGAATGCGCCGGGCAAAATGTTAACTTGGACGTGATTTGGCGCACACTCTGCAAAGCGAGTGTAATGGCGCGCATGCTTGTGCAAACAGAAAACGCTGAAGGGCGCAGTGGAGCCGAACAAGTGCAAAACAACTCCCATCATGTCGCGCCAATCGCACTACCTTTGCCTCTCCGTCGCCCCAGTCAACGCGGCCCAGCTGACCTCTGGCACTGACGTCGATGTGCTCACGATCCGCAAAGCCCTGCAGGACGCGCTTGCGGAGCTGTTCGGTATCACCGCAGCGGGCACATACATGGACATCCTCGCCGTGACCAAACCAAACGCATCTCCCACTGATGCAGTGGGTGAGCGACGAGCACTAGTATGGGGTGAAGTCGTGCTAAGGATCCATCCATCGTAAGTGTGCTTTTTCTCCTTTCCTTTGTCGTGAGATCTCATACTTGGTCTCCTTGGTTTTCTCGATTTTTTTCGGACGGTCTGTAACGCTACTAACGCGTGTCAACGAACGAACACGAAGGGATGCGCCGAATGTTCTGGCAGCCATTACCACCGCCTCCGCTTCTTCCTCTGTTTCGGCTCGTGCTTCGGAACTTAGGTTCTCTCTCGTCCACGAATCCTCCTTCCTCCCGTCCTTGGCTTTTACGCGAGGCATTTGAACGCGAACACGCTCTGACCACGCTGCTCATACTAATACTACAGACAGGAGTACTTGAACTCCTTTTCGGTACGCACGTGCTTGGACGCGTCCTGCTTGCTGGGGACCACAGGGGACCACGTTCCGTTGACGTCAACTGAGATGATTCACAAGTCCTTTCGGAGAAAGGGCGTGTCTTATGACGCGCAGGTCTGCGTATACAGTAATAAACCACGGCTCCGAGCACTTGCCAAGCACTTGTGCAACCTTCGGACTTGAAAAATTACCCAGTTCTACACCCTGGCTGACAGCAGGCCTGGCTATTTGTCATGCTGTTGTTCATTCTTGCTTGAACATGTTCCAATGGAAAGTTCAGATGCATAGCCTCAGCGATACAGGAGGTGGAGTCTGGACTGGTATTTAAGCCTTGCGTGCCGTCCTCGGTTTTCCCTTCAATCTTGTCTTCGTGGCTAAGCAAGTCATTTACCTACTCCAGTCCCGTTCCGTTCCCCGTACACTGCGCCGCACACCGCTTTCAGGTTCGTTTGACAGGAATCATATAAAGCCGCCCAAATCATTACGCCTATTTCTCACCAACCCACCATCTTCACTACCCGGTCAACAACCGCCGAGTCATACATGTTTCGTCGTACAGTTCGCGAGGGCGCTGCAGATGCCCGAAACAGTTATTCATGGGGACGGGTCACTTTCACCAACCCTCCCCCCGTGCCCACCAACCCTACGCCTCCGCGTTACCCGGGCTCCGTCCCTCAACCCCCGCTCTTTCCCGAGCCGCGCCCCAAGCCTGTCCCTGTCCCACTCCCCAAGGTTCCGCCGCCGCGGTCCAGGGGCTGACGCGTACGGGCCTCTGGCATGGTAGCCGGGTTTTCCCGATCATATCTGGTGTGTAGCCAAGTTCCCACCGACCACACTCTAGCTTATAAGTCGTGCACGCGCTATTCCAAGGTATTATCCACAACTGGTTCAACATTATAACGGCTTGGTCAAAGGCATGGGAGTGAAACATGCCGATGAATGCGTAAAGGTTCGGGGGATCGACAGATTCTTAAATACACTTGTGTCGCGATGTGTCGCAAATCACCGCCTGGTGCTTCGCTTTCGTTTATCAGTGATAGGCGGTTTGTCTAGATGACATCAAGATGTGGATTATAGAAGCTAGGTATACTCGGGGTTGCAGTGCATCCGTAAATGGGTAAATCAGGTGAAGGAGGGCGGAGGGTGGAGAATGGATGGTGGTACTAGGAATATCTAGTTAACATTCACGGACATCCTGCGTGTATTTTCTTCTCCCGAGCCCACTGCACAAAGCCGTCTATCGTCGACGGCCACGCAGCTGTTTTACCAAGTGACGCGTATAGCAAGGCGGGAAGAGGGGGCATGGTCAGCACAATTACTACACAGGGACCAAGGAGAGACACACCCGTCATATCATGGTTTTCAAACTTGGCATCGATCGATTGGATGAAATCTACAAGCTGTCCACAGGACTAGCCTCAATAAGTGGAGGAGGCGCGACACAGACAAGACGCACCATCTGCCATGTATCCTTACTCACCCCCCTCCCCCCCTTCTCTCTCATGTACTCAAGCCACCACTCCGTGTGCACCTTTCCCCATCCCTCCCCACCGTCTTCATTTCCCCCGTCCTCGTCTCCACCCTCTTCGTCCATGTCGACGTCCGTGTCCTTGTAATGGTTGTTGCGATAGCGTGCATCACGGGCATATTTACCATCGGAGGGAGGGGAGGGCGTGTCATTGGAGGACGATGGCTGGTGCTTCAGAGCACCGCCAGAGAGACCGAACGGGAGAAGCAGCTTCCAATAATCGAGGGCAATGTCGATGGCTGTAATGCACGTCTAAGCATGGGCGTCGACGGGGGGTCATGAAGACCGACCTAGGCTACGTTGTCCCTCTGGGCGAGAAAAGTTGAAGGTATAGTTGTACACTGCACGGAAGTAGGATGGATCGGAGCTGAGCTTCGTGCGCAGTCGGGGTCGGGCGTTCTTTAATGATTCGAGCGAGTCGCAGCTGAGAAGGGGGGAGTCAGAATATCGGTAGGGAGAATTTTCTGCGAACAATTACCCCAAGTTTCTCAGACCGTCTATCCAGCCCCTTCTCGTCCACTCCCCTACGCGAGGGGACTTGAGCTCATATGCGATTGCCAGCAGAACGATATCGTCTGGGTCCACAGCGAGATGTTCACAGAGTTGCAGTGTACCGTTCACGGTGATCTCATCGCTGCCTGGATCTGTGATAGTACGCCATGTGGGTATGCCTGTGGGTATGAGGGACGAACGGATCACCTTTATACCTGTCAAATAGGGCGTTGATTTTGCTTATTGATACGTTGGATTCAGGGCGACGGTTCCCCGAGTCCGAATAAAAAGCATCGAGAGCGGCGTCGAGTCGCTTATACCTGTCTACATATCGTTTGGCTTCCTTTTGCCTGCCAGTCGAGGCACGATCAGCCCTGAGGACTGCATCGGCGATTTTCGACTGCACACTTACGATGTGCCGGTGATGGCCAGGAATTCTGAGAGATTCTGTGCGTTTGCTCGCGGCTGTTCGATCGGTGAAATGGACACAAGTCCGAGGCTGAATGCGATGCGCTTACCATGAAGTCTCGCTTGCTTGGACGAGTGGAATCTGCGAGAGCGATAAGCTGACCCCAGATCACGTGACAATGGTTCCATTCCAGCCACTCCCTGGGGTTTCACCAACGCCTCCCCCGCGTTTGCTCACACCCACAGCTGATCGTATTCCAATCCACTGCTTCGTCGCCTATCCTTCTTACGGGCTCATGACGCACACTTCGCATCTTAGATCCCACTCCACGTCCGCAATGACAAGCATCTAGAAGCCTGGAACGCCCTTCGAAGTTTCATTCCCCGGATCGCGCAAGATATGAATACTCCACTTCCCTAGTGTCCATATTAACGACCGAACCCTAGTTCACATGCACAGGTTTATTAGGCCAAAACAAGGAGCACATAGTCCGCGCTAAACCTAATATTGGCATACAGTACGTCCGCGGGATGCACAATGGCCCCAAAGAATCCATCCCCTGTTCCTGCATATACATATGGTAAGTAACAGTATTATGCCTCCACTGCCGTCACATTCGAACCATACGTGTATGAAATGTACGTCAAGACTTTGCCCCGTTCGGCTCGTCCTTGATTGAATGTCCATAAAGTCACCGACAGCACAATCGATCACGTCGATCGGGTATAGTGGGTCACTGCCGTGTGACGTAATACATATCTTTGACTTGGGACTCATCTTTGGCATCTAGGGCAGGCCCGGCGTGCAATATACTCAGTACTAGGTCATCATTTAATATGGAAGTTCTCCTCGGTGCAGTCCGGACTCAGATAGATACGGTGCGCAGGGTTCTTCCCCTTACATACTGTGGATCCCGTTCTCTGGCAACTAGTATTGCCGAGGGGTATGATATGTCAATGTTAGCCCCTCCCCCCCCCTCTCCGCTATTTACCGCCAACCCGCGATGCGAACCGTCGTTCCCCTACTACCCATTTAACGCCTCGTTCTGTTCCGCCCCTTCCCTTCCCGATCGGCAAGTGATATGATCATTGCATTTCACGCCCATGACGCCTTGGTGATCGATATGATATAGACGCATATGCGATCGCGTTCGACTCCCTGCGTTCACCAACCAGGTGTACGCGCGTGCGTGAATGTGTATGGCATGTGTGTGCCCTGCAGGAGAGAGGGTTCCGCATACGTCGCTCTTGCCTTCCCCCCCCCCTCCCCCCCTCCCCCCGACCTGCTCGGGAATAAGCAAACATCCCTAGCCGTGTACAATCTGTCGTCATGCATACACACATATAATATATACCTCGTGAGGGGAAAAGTTGTCGTCAACTAAGCGATCAATATAGCACCAAATGACATATATCATGGTCTATATGCATTACGGCCACTTCATTTCCTCCGCTTCCCATGGACATCATCATACATACTGCAAGAGGACCGCCATTATATAGGTCTTCCATTTTCCATCTCCAAAAGGTACATATTGACTATGTCCCTCCGTTGATATTACTTGCGCCACCATCATATCGCCTGGATCTATTGCGGGGCACACCCAGATTGTACATGCCCTGTCGTTTGCACACGTAAAAATCTTGGTTTGGGCAATCGGGGGGGTACCGTGCAAAGGACACCAGTCTGGCCTCTGGAAAGTGATCCACTGATCAGTGGGTGTGGTGTGGACAGCTGAGCTTCGTACGAATCAGCGACTCTTGGGCTTTACATATAGGATAATTTACCCCAGTCGTCATACCTTCCTTACTCGAATGGTAATCGCAGAGACAATGTCTCACATATATATAGGAATCACTGATGGAGTTAATACGTACCGGCGCATATATATATGGACATCCGACGCAATCTCCCTCGCTGGTGCAGACCGACTCGGAGCGCTCGGAGACACCCGGAGGATTCAGCACAGCCGTAACGGGCCCCGATGAGTCGACGTAAGGAAAGACAAGTAAGTCTGTATGCGATCCGGGCAGAGCCATTGCGCGAAAAAAAAAAAAGAGGGGCGTCATGGTAATGGAGGTATTATCAACGTCTCGGTGCGCCGCAAGGCCGTGATAATAATCGTGCCGAATCGAACCGTACGGTGACAACTCCTTTCGATGAGGTATGGCAGGCGCGATCAACATAGCTCTAGGTGGGTGTTACCCGCGCCACGGTCGCTGTGATACATGAAATGTCACTCCTGTCTGTTAGGAATGCCTCGTGTAAGTCAAGGCCCAGATCTAGCCTCGAGCGTACCTGAAGCCCGACGTTTGTGGCGCAGTCTAGCACAGTTTGGTGAAGCGTTTTGGGTAGCTTGTCAGTAATAAAAAGGGTAGTACTCGGGAATTTGGGGATATCCGACGTAATGGTGTCCTGAAGCACATGATCAGCATGGCGCACACTTGTCGCCGGGTCGACAAGTATGGAAAGAGTTACACTACGTCCAGCCAGTCCTATAGCATGCAGAGGGCTGTACACTCACTAATTGGCCATATGCAATACACCCAATCTGGTGCAAGGGAAGAGCCTGTGACGAGCAGCATCATACGAGAGGAAACCTATGGTCCCTCTATGTGTACAAGGAACCAAGGGGCTGCGTAAGAACCGACAGATGCGGGATGGGTTCGCTTGTAACATGACCCCGTCGGCCAATCATCTCGATAGAACGCCGGGTATGGGATCATCATTGTAGTGCACTTCCTCGGGAGCTCCGGTCCGCCATGCGAAAATTCAGGACATGGGTGGTACTAGGACGGAAAGAAAACCGGGTAGTGGCAAGGCACAGTAGTGTGGTCACTTGATCGGTGTTGCATCGATTTTCCGACGAGTTCGGATCTTCCCCCACCTCACTGTTCACCAACTTCTTGATACGGTCGCATGACTGCCTGGATCAAAACACTTGCTGATTCGGAGTGCTCAATTGCGTGTCATAGTTGTCATGTGACCGTCTGAACTTTAACCCCCCTTGCTTTCTTTGTTCCAAGTAAGCTAGTAGGTCGCAAGCCTAGACCCAGAGCAGTCTTTGCAACTCAATGAACTAAAACTGACAAGACTGAACCTTGTCATCCAATACAAGTAGACACTCACCTCTGCTGTGGGGGCCAATCTGCGCGGCTTTCTCCGGTACGATCGGCACCCTTTGGTCCCGTCCTGGCCCTTTGAAACTGGGACCCAAGCAATAAAATGGACCCCACATCATTCAAGTAGGTACCGATGTGGAGGATGCCATAGCGTAGTCATTTATTTCAGTGGTTGACAACGATGGTGGGTGCGTACCTGCGACCAATGGAGCTGGCTATAAGCATAAAAGCTGAGTGCCCGATCGATATGGTGTCATACATTCACCCCCTGCCATGCGCTGGGTTCGCAATTAGGAAAAGTCGGTTAAGTTCTATGGATCAGACTCAGGCTCGGTTGTGTCACAATCCCCAACTGCACGCCGTGTGTACCTTCAGCTCATGGGTAACCATGGTGATATTGTAGGTGATTATGGGGACAGGATCCTGGCAGCTTGCTGCAGGGCTGGTTCAGGATGTCACCATCATCGTATCACTGAGGCAGTGGGACGACATGGACACAAGTTGGACCGCTAAGGAAGAGCGTATCGAGCGAAGCTATGCAGCTTCAACTCGGCAGGAGTCCAATAAAGGCTTCGCCAAGGGGCAAAGTCTTGATATTTCTGCCGGCGGTGCAGTCGGGTGCTTATCATGACGTCGGCGATGGGATATGAAAAGACGTTCCGCAGTCGGGCTGCCGTGCTGGGGAGGCTGGGACGTGAGAGCTTTTTCGTAAACTTTGCGCGCTATGGGAGCCCCCTGAGGGTGGCACTGGCAACTTGTCAGGGTTGGAACGTTGAACGTTAAGCAACGGGTCCTAATACTAGTGCTATTCGGAATTGCCTACCTCTGTCTGGCCATCCAATCGCTCGCTGGATCTTCCAAGTCAAGATTCGGTCGACTACGCTCGTCAGAATGCACTTGCACGATCATAGTACGGCGCACGTTCATACTACGCCCCCATATGTCATGTGGCGCTGGTGTGTCCTTTAAACGGTGCCCTGAGCTCTGCAGTTGCCAGTTGGAGCAGCTGGAATCCTTCAATCATGCGACTTCACTACAGGTACCACGCTTGCACCAGGATGCAGGCGTATCGGTATCGCCGTATCGTGTCCGACGTCAAAACAACAGCGTCTACTACGTACTGGACCCAGGGCTGTCGTCCTGCCAGGGATGCAGGTGCAAAGTGCGCTTGGAGAGTACTGCCAGCAGCCAGCTTCACAGACCAGCCAAGTGCCATGGGATTCATCCGGCGTACGTCCTATCTGTGGCCCCCCATCATGTGTCTCTGCTCCAGTTGGAGGAGGAGGTGTTGTCAAGGCACGACGAGGTGTCCTCTCCCCTTCGAATTTGTCGATGCCGAAGGTCGGCCGTGCCACTGGTTGCTTGGCAAGTTCGAATTGCCGCGAGTCGGAGTAGATGTGTCGAATCTGGGTTCTGCATACCACTTTTTCGTTCCGCTTCTCGAGGTTCTGAACACTTCTAGTATGGTCTTTTCCGAACTTTATTTATTGCGATGTCCAAGCACGGCAGGCGCAGCACCGCCGTGTGGGTGGGTATCGTGCTTCCTTTTTATCTGCTTCTTCTGGACACTTGGATTCAGGGGGGGAGAGAGAGCGATTCAAGAACCCAGACGAGTGAGAAACCGCCTCTGTGGCAGGCACACATCGCACGCGGCGGGTATCACGAAGCCCTTGCCTTCAAGCTCGGTGGTATGTGCAGCGCGAGATTCGCCAATGGATACCACACCGTCGTCGGTCGAATCCACTGACTGATCGGTGATCACGTCGATACGGTGTGCACTGGGACTGGAACTGGCATCTAGTAGTACATACGTCACCAGAGACGGTCTTCCCTTCTCGATCCAAGTTCACAAAGTGATCATCATCAAAGTCGCATATAGTCGACAATGGGTCTGGAAGGCGGGCCCTATCATATGTGCCATCATGCCATATGAATGCATGCGAACACCATCGATTTTCCAATGGGATCTTCGAATTCACACTTGATAATATTGATGCGGCGATGAAGTAGTACTACTACTACAAATGACCGCGTTGGCTTCCTCAGCCGTGCGGCGTCATCTCAGGTGAGTCAGGAACTCAGTCCTGCTTCGAAGCGGGTGAGTTGTCCCGCCGCCGCCGCCGCCGCCATCGTCGTCGACCGGTAGTACCAGAATAGCTACACTAGAGTGTGCTATAGCTAGTGCCCCCCTATACACTGCATGTACACACACATACATACCATTAGGGTAGGTATCATAGCAACGCCGGGCTTACCAAATACCCACCCCAAGTTCATTCCAGCTGCCACAATGATGTCCATGATTATGACAGTTCGCCGGGCGTCCGATCTTCGTTCCTTCGTCCTCGCGTGCGAGGCGGGCGTTTGGCAAGTCCTGTCACTCATTCATATTCACAGATCCCGCGAAATTTCCCTGGACTGATCGGAGCTGCCAGACCGACATTATTTTGATAAGTAGCCCATGATTTTACGGCGCCGTCATATACATACATATCTCTACTCATTATGGAGTGTGGGTGGTGATAATACTACAGCTGATATGATCGTTCCCATCTCGACTGAACGTTGCGTGCCGACGGTACGTCTGTGCCTGTTGATCACCCTGCGGTAATTGCTGTTCCCCCCCCCTGCCTGGTTTTGTTTTGTTTTTGTTTTCCAGCGCTCGTCGGCGTCCGAGGCAGTGGGGCGGGTTCAGAACGCTGCTGCTGCTGCTGGCTGCTGCCACCGATCATCATCTGCCACCAACTTCTGAATGAGCGAGATAAGGCCTGCTCACGTCGGCAGCGTTCGCCATGTTATCATCTCAACAGGAACCGGGTGGCGGGGGCCCGGTTCCGAGATGTACGAATGTGCAGTCATACAGAGGAAAGAATGCGAGCGATACTCGAGTTCTCTGATGTGATATGACGCGGCGATGGCATATATATCAATAAAAAAATAATGATTTATTTTATTTCTTGATGATGATGCTTGTCAAACCCATACATGGACAAAGCAACCAAAATTCCGAGGTGGACGGAGGCAAAAACGTCGACGGAAGCAAAAAAAGTTCAATTCAATATAATGGGGGGACAGCCCATCATGTCATGGACACACACATAACACGAAAAAAACAGACACATGGGACGGGGGAGAGAGAGAGGACACACACACGCAACCAGGCGCACAATCTGCACTTGATACACCGTCGGCTATGGATATACGTATACCATTGATATATCGGAAAAAAGAAAAGAAAAAAAAGAAGAAAAACACATGGCGCGACATGTAAAACGGTTTTTTGACGGGTGATGGACGAATCGAATAGATGTGAGTGGTATAGATAGATACTTGATACGTGTGTTGCGTATGCTGATGGATTGGTATGATATATGGCGTGGGCGCGTGAATGGGGCATGCGTGTACGTTGCGAGAGAGAACATGGGCCCGTGGGACGGGGCGCGCAAGTATTAGGGAGAGAGAGAGAGAGACAGGGGGGGGGGGGAAGGCATGCACTCATATTCTCACGACCCTCTTTGTATGTTTTCCAGCGCGTCGTCTATCTGCGTGCGGTGTGGAATGTCGCCATGCCTCGTCTGGCCCGCCACCACCACCTCCCATATCATCATGCAACTGGAAATCCATTTTGGACACGGTAGCAGGTGGATGTGGATGGTGGTGATCGTGTGGGGGGGTGCGCAAACCGTGTGGGCTATCGTGCGGTGGTGGTGGTGGTGGTGGCGGTGGATGATGGTGATGGTGATGTGTGGGTGACGAAGACGAGGACACGGGTACGAGTGGCGGCGGCGGCGGAGGTGGCGGTGCACTACCGGTGTGCATCGTATGCGAGGACGAGGACGAAGGAGACGAGACGGGGTACATGTTCCCAGCAGCGCTGGCATTCGTGAGTGGTGCAGAGGTCGGGAGCGGTCCGGGCATAGATCTGGACTGTTTCGAGCGCATATAGGGCGAATCGACGGTGGGCGAGTGGTGCTGAGGATGCGGTGGCAGCTGTGGCCATGTTCTTGGGACTGTGGATGATTTGGGGTGTGATTCAGCGTCTGAGGTGTCGATTTCGAGTCGGCTCCGGAGGACTTCTCTGCCCGCCTGGGCGAAGAAGGCGCGTTCCTGGCGCTGGAAGAACCCGCTGGTGGATCCCTGTCTCAGCTCAGGGAGGTCGGCGGGGCGGGGGGCGGGGAAGAGCGCCATGAGCTCATGGCCGGTGGGTGGTGCAGGATACTTTCGGGGTGCGGATGAGGAATCCTGGGTGAGGTTGAGCTCTGGAGGGGGTGAGCGGGGCGGGCGAGGACGAGGGCAGCAGGAGACTGACCTCTGAGCGAGCTGGGAGAGATGGGGCGCCGGAGGGTGGTTGGGTGGATGGGCGTCGTGGACGATGGGGAGGGGGACCCGTGATCGGCGACGGGACGGAGGTGGAACGCAGACATGATTTTGGAATGGGAAAGGGGGACGAGGCGAGCAGGCTTGCTTTTATGCCCAGATCGGCGAGTAAATTATATAAAATTATTTACAAAATTCGGGGTTGCCTGTGTGACGTTATTGAGTCTATTTCCGGATTCAATCCAGATCTCTCCCAGGTTTGTCAGATCCGATCTCACTCGTCTCCCGTGGGATCACATTAGGTAAGTCACACCGCGCTCTCTCTTTCGTCTCTTCGCAGTCGGGATCGGAATCTGCAATATGCCTCCAAAAGCACTCAGCTCATCGACGCTGTCTCTGCGTTTTATGCGAAATGCAGACCAGAAGCACACCGTGCCACAGGCGCAGGTCAGAGACGATGCAGAGTGGGAACTGCCGCAGGACGTGAGGAGCACCCTCGTGAGGGACGACACAGTCACATACGAACACTCGTATCTGCCCTTTCTGTTTGACCAACCGAAGGGTCGTCGCACATTTGATAAACACGGCAAAGAAGTCACCCAGGTATGTCGCCTCGCACACTCTCCTGCATTGGCTACATACATGGCCCAGATACCCGCCACTGCAGACCCACCACAAGCGACGACCACCGTTCCACCCCCCACCGCCGGCGCAGGCACGACGAGTAAAGCACCACGTCCCAAAACCATCTCCTCGTTCGGATCAAACGTGAAAAAGGAAAAGGAAAGAGACCCCTCCAAGGCAGCCAAATATATTATCCGCGATCTCTCGGGCGTAGGCAAAGATCTGCGTGCCCGTCCTCCTCCCTCTCCAACTGGTTTCATGAAACCCGAAGGCGTCGATCTTCCTGTTGGTCGCTCGATCAAGAAGGAGGGAGGTACGACCGAGGACGGAACACGCAGGGCGAAAAAGAAACGCGTGCGCGACCCGGGTACTACTAGTGGCGATGGCGGGCATGGTGGACCCACAGCGGAAAGCGGTGCGGTTGAAAAGAAACCCAAGATCGAGTAGCCGACTCAATGGACCAAAAAAACAAGTCATCCTCGACATGAGGTCGGCCCGAGGGAAGGATGGCAGCGTTCGCATGCTTCTGGTCCTTCACTGGGACATTGATTTGCCCGGGACGGATGGTGATACGCGAAACTCTCTAGTCGGGATCCTATCCCTTTCTCGTGCAGTGTCGCTGCGTCATTTCAGACTACTAGCCGAACTGTATATGCACATCACCGCTTCCGAACAACTTACATGGTCCTCCGTCCCTGCACTTGATGGCGTCACAGAGAGCCCATTGCATGCTCCGACCCGCGGTCTAGTATGTATACTATGTAATATCGTAGGTCAGGTGGCGGTTGCGGAGTCCATTTACTGTTCGGCCCGTGATGGCCACGCGCAATGCACATTGTGCCCCGTGCACTTGGAAAATGGGCGTTGCAATGAATACATATATACAGGAACAAGGAACATGCCGCTATCGTGAGCGCGGCGGTCCTTCTCTCGAATTTCAATATCTCGAGGCTGCCCCGCATTATGGCGTCATTGCGTACATACATACGTCGTCGACGCCGTCTATCAGCCTCCCGTCTTGCCACGAGGATCTACACACACGACTGACAGTTATTTCCGGCTGGGAGTCGGGACGGATCAAACAGTGGGTTGCGATTTCCCTTGGACGTCGGATGGATACGAGAGACCGTCTTCGTCTTCGTGTATGTCCGCGCTTCTCGCCGATGCCACAGTCAGGGCGTACTACTGTACTCTCGATAATTCCCGCGAACCATTATGTATCGCTGTGGTGTCGCAGCAATGCCGCGGATGTGTCCTCGTCTCAGTGCCTTGGATCGAGGGACACCCCGAAGGAGGGAAAACATTCCCGATCCGGGGCGAAATACATAATGAATCACAGAACGGCAACGGGTCCTATCGGATGCGAATGTCGACGGATAGTGGCTGGCGCCCGCCGATAACCGTAGCCATAGCTTGGCGTGTATCCGAACTCGTGAGGGGCAGGAGGCATCAGCGCGCTGTTACAGAAAAGGCATGTCGGATCCGACAGAGAGATAAACTGCTCAGGGGCGAGAGAAAAAGCGAAAACCCGGGAGCAGGACGTGATCGGGATAGGGCGAAAATAGAGCAAAATGTATGTAGATCTTCTGAACAGTATCTTTCTGGCTTTGACATTGGGATCCAGGCTCGGGTTTGCCCGGTCGGCTTTGTCGGGTATGGTATGGATATCCAGCTTGCAACTTTGTGCGAATGAGCCTTCCCGTAGACCTGATAGGAATAGCACGGCCCGGTTTGATGAAGGTTAGTTTCTCTTGGTCTTTCCGTGTTTGTCGTAGGTAGGATCTTCGATAGGCGTGCAAGAATGCGATGCGTGAGACGGGACTGCATACCTACGCGGATGCCGAGGACAAGAACTGGATGGTAGCACTGCCTCGGGTTCGAGGGTCGAACGCGACGCGTGACGTCGTTGTCTCGTCGCCATGTAGATATGGATGGATGGGCGTGGATGCGATAGGGCATCGAAGCAGGCTAGTGCCACAGGGACAGCCTTAGCCAGACCGATAACCAGTTGATAGTGGCGACAAGATAGCAGTCGGCCCTGCTGCCAATCGACGACTTTGAAGAACGGGAAACGAGAAACGCTCAGCACGAACGACAGGTGCGTGCCACTGAACGCGTGGCGCAAGGGTCGACTGGTTTAACGTTAAATCGTCCCTTGGTCGTGGAGTAGAATCACAGCCAACCTACGCATCCGAACGCTCGGGCGAACGCTGGTCTGGTAAGGATTCAATTTTGGCTGTCCTCGACGGCACTCGTCCCTGCCAGGGCATGCGATAACCTGTGATATGGACGCCTTCTTCGCTCGTCTTCCACTTCTTTCGCGCGAAGCAGACGGAGGATACAGGTAGGTGCCCACACAAGACTTCGTGCCAAGGGTTCCGAGCTTCTTTACGCGTCCGTGCAGGTAGAGTCACCGCTGGTCTGTATGTACTTCAGTTGGGAATTTGGAAACGAAAAACCTTGGCTCCAACTGCTGTGTGGCGTGCGCGTGTTGCGACATACGTACCATGGCTCCTCGTCTCCACTACAGCCCAGACAGACGGCGCACGGGCACTTCGTGGCTGGCAAAATTCTCGGATACAGTCCCAAGTTCGCGCGTGACTCTGAGCGAGCCTTGAATCATTTCGTTCTGTCTTTTTGCCCAGATAAGCTCGGCCGTCAAGATAGTGGCTCAAGTTGCTGTGGTCCACTATCACCCACACTGCGCTCACTCTGCCCTGCCCATGGGTACACCCAGTCGCTCACACGCATTGCATTACAGGTACGGTAATCAAACAAGGTAACACCGTTGCTCCTGGCGAAATCCGATCAATGGACACGTTCGGATGTGATACTATCACATTCCGGTACCGGGACTGTGGTCATTCACAACGGCGCAGCAAGGTCACGCATCAGAAGGTCTTCGCGAACCACACGGCGATGTGGTCGTATGACTCCTACGGAGAATGGAGAACCTAATACCTGTCGGACCCAGGATAATGACACCCCATAATGAATCGTACACGCGGCCGTAGTACCGCCTCGACGATCATATCATATCATGGGGGCGATGACACATTGTATATATCTCGGTTACAAGATAAGGGTCTATAAAGTCAATGGCCAGTACGCCGCACCCTCGTCATTGTGTGCCCCCTGTCGCTTAGAAACCTTGAGCTAATCCACCTGACAGGTGAGGTCTGGTACGCACATATTATCTTCATTATCGGTACGGTGGTTCAAGTCCACAGATCGAATTCGCTCAAAACACGAGGCAGGGGGAAAGAACGTATCCATAACAATGGTATGGACGGACACGGACTCATCGATGATATCATCTATCAACTGTATCGCTCAAATCATTGGCTGCTTCTCCAGCGCTTGTTTCCTCATTGCCCTCGCCCCCCCCCCTTTCCACTTCCGCTTCGGCTCTTCGCCTTCGCCTTCCTATTCGGTTCTTGGCCTTCTCCCGGACCTTCCTCTTCCCTTTCCAAAATCGAATCGCAGAATTGTATGCCTGTACGTATGTGCCCTTGCATCGTGTTCCTGAAACTAGGTTCTTGCGCGACGTTTCCCCCATTGGAACCCGTACAAACGGTAGGGGATGCCACCGATGGATGACTTCTTTTGCAGATAAGTAACTACGGCCCATGGGTGCGTGATCTTGGAGTTCCTATCGCACTTGGTACGTACTTTCCCTATCGCGGCGTTTTAGTCATTTTCAAGGCCATCGCTTGGGGGTTCACGTACTACTAATCGGAGGGGCTGCCGCCATCTGATCTCGAGGCAAGTACAAAATAGTGCTTGCCACTGACTGTTTCTGTAGATCACCTGGGTTCTTCATTGGCTCTTTTTTAGTACTAGTCTAAAACGACCGCGCGCATCCGGCTATGTACAACGTGCTTCGGCAACAAAACTTTAACCCGCCCACAACCAGTACACATTGTACGGACTGAAACGACTCATCCGCATCACCAAGGGCCGGCTCGTTACGGGTATCCGCGCCAACCAAGCGAGGTTCTCCGAGATCGGGACACAATATTTGGATCGCGCATCTTCTGATACACTAGGCAGCATATCCGGTATTCGAAATGCCGGATTTCGAGCTGTGGGTTTTCCGTACCGGAGATTTCTATGATCATCAAATTGCAAAATACGTATCTCTACGCCATTCTTACACCCAGATCGATTGGAGTACCGCCGCGTCCATACTCCGAGTCCTTCCTAAATGCCCACTGTGTCGTTCGAAAAACGAGGGCTTTTCCGGCGTGGTCCGACACTTAAATCTGGGCTCGGATCCACCTGTTTCGAGGTGTCTTCGCGGTATCCAAACTCGCCACCTCCGAATCCCGCGTTCTCCACCTGCTGCGAGAATGGATGGTCGGAAACGGATTTTCGAAGGGATGGCATTTTTGAGTATTGGTTTACATTGACAACGTTTTTTTCGCAAAAAAATGCTATAAATTTACATAACATTACATCGACTTCGCTCGATCTCCTATCATCGGTGCAGTTCACTTCCGACGTGTCGAACCCCATGCCCATCGAACTGCCACTTGGAATCCCGCTTGATTCGGTTGGGCGACAACATTATTTACTTGCAATCGCCGACACTCTGGCTGGTTGTCGGGGTGCAGACTTTCCCATTGGGGACAACCTGGATGACGCTCATTGTAAGTAACATTTGTTATTGAAGCCTAGCACTTACATCCACCCTCTGCGTCGTTGCAACAATAGGTGCCTGACTGACAGCATGTTCTGTTAGTGCATATTGCTGTGCATACTAGGATGAGAAGAAGAGTTGACCGAGTCAAGTATCATATGGCTCACAGGTCCGAGGAGGACATCTTCTCGCGACAATGGTATTCTTCTTGACACTGTACTTGCCATGGGGGATCCTGTCGGCAACTACACACACGAGCAAAAGCAGCAAGGACGCGATACCAAAGAAGCGAACCACTTTTGACAGTCGGGAGGTAAAGAACGGCACCAAGCACTTTGCCCTGTTTGTCTGCATTTTATCAATGGAAGGAAACCAAACCTTTCAAAACATGGAATTGAGTGACATTCCTATAGGCTCGCTTATTTCGTTTATGCACGACTATTTTTCACGTCTCGGTCTTTTTCTTCAGGTCCAAGGAGCTTGTGTTTTTGGTATGTGGAATCCAAAAAAATAGGTGGTAAGCCCTGGTAAGCCTTCATTGGTCCAATGCTAAGATACGATCCTCTCGCCTTCAAATGGCGCTTGAGCTTACTCCCATGATGCCTGTTATGTTTCTGATGGCTGTAATAGTCTTATTGGTTTGCTTGCAGTCGACTGCCAGCCTGGGACCAGCTCATGAGCACAGATTCTGCTTTGCATCTTTTTCAGGAAAATCTATTGTTCAAATTATTAGGGTCGGATTGCCCCCTCTTACAGATTCAGATACCGCGTTCCCTTCCCACTCACCACTTCGGGAAGCGCATCACCAAATTGAATCTACTTTTCTCGTGCATTTCCCAACGTATCTCATCCCCACGTTGCCTCGATTCACTGGAACCGATCGACGCATCAATCCGTCTCAGAACCAAACCTTCTGCGGTAATTACTGATCATTGAATGGTGCGGATCGCACGGACAGGCGCGGTTGTTGTGCTTTCCAAGATGCGCCTGGAGACCATCATGGCTCAGCTATTGCGCCCAAGTTTCCCACCACCATTCCTTGTCTATCTGGGACCCGGATCTGAATCCCTGCTTGAACTTGTCTTCGTCACGCAAATCCATTCCCACGAACCCGAGGACTTCGAATCGTATCTTGGTATCCCCCTCGCCAGTAGCGCCGGTGGGTGACCGCCAGCTATGCGTAACCGCACAGCCTGTAAGTTAGCATGGGAGCACGTTGGGAAGGGATCGGATGCATGTTAGACGAGGCGATCCTATCAGAAGTGGTGACTGTGGCATCGGAGGGACGTAACGGGTGGATGCGAGTGGTGGACAGATCCAACCCGTGGATAACTTTCTCAAAGAGCTCAAGTGTTGGTGAGGACAGTCTGTCGTGTTGAGTTTCCAAAAGGAACAGCCTGGTTATAAGTTGACCACGCAGGGTATATCCTAATAATCGAGTTGGTCCGAGCCCTTTGTCACCTTATCTAGTAAGGGCCTCCACATGACTGAATTTGGCAATCGCTAACTAGTCGTCTTGATAGTGTCGTGATGTCGACCAGGTTGACAGGTTAGGGTAAGTAACTTAGTATTAGCTGTGCTCCTATAATGCAATGTATGTCAGACGTTCCTAGTGACGTGTACACGTTAGTACTGTGTTTCACCACCATCCTCTTCTAGTAACCATTCTCAACGGCAATCAAAGTCGGCGTGATCGAGGCTCTATCAGAACTGCCAGAGGTTACAGGGTACACAGAATACGTAAGTTTCCATCCCCTCCGTGCCACTACGATAAGTAAGGCAAAATTGCCTCTGCTACACTGCACCGTGATGATGGACAATGATGATATATGGATAAATACCCGAGAGGCCCTCCGTCACATGTATAAATTGGCTATTGTCCCAGCGAACTTGAGCATAAGGATAAATTAGTATCCGTATCCATCGTGCAGCTTCCTGCTTGTGTTATTTACAGAGCGTATAAATTCCGACAACGATAGCTGCGTGCACGGCAGTTGTGTATTAGCGGCGAAAGTCTGGTATGGCCGTGCAGGGTGAGTGACGTGTGCCACTAAAGTGCTGCGCCGAGTAATCATTCGTTCGTCCGTTGGTTCGTGAAGTGGGTCAGATCAGTGAGGTTGTGAGGAGTCGAAGATACGTCCCGTGGGATTATCCTGATACCAGTTAGGGTAGCTTATAGCAGTGAGGCGTGGAATATTCCGAGAAACCTTCATCGAGAGCCTTGTATCTTCTGCCACCGTAGTATATTTTTTTATGCGTCCTCGTGTCGTGCCGTGCAAGATGTAATTTTGTAGTCATCCAGGAGACCTTTCGTGGGCAGGTCTTCGAACTAAAAACGCCCTTCCTCCATGGTCGCTGGTAGACTCTGACCACTGTGCGCGCTTTGACCGCTGCTCGCGGTCCAGTAACGCTGCCCATAAGAAATCGGGCTGGAGGTTCCAGAGGCCGATGCGCTATCGGGGATAATGATGAGCTCGCCGCGCTCTGTCACACGCACCCTTGTCCCCATTCCCGAAACCGCCTCTGTTCCTGTGCCTCCATTGCTACTACCACCGGATAGTGATAGGTAAGTAGTACTGCACGACTTCCCAGTACTATTCCCACTGGTACTCTCTGAGTTACTGCGTGGCATCGATGCGGAAGGAGTGGAGGATGACAGCGACAGCTGTAAAGGCGAGAGTTGGGAGCCATTAGTGGATGACGGTCCGCCCATACACGATGATACGGATCCAATCATCAAAGACGGACTCCTCGATCTAGCGGTAGACAAATGCAAGGACTTCGTTCCTCCCAGCGTCGATACCTCCCGCGACCCCAAACTCTCGATCGTTCTCATCCGCCTCACGTAACGACCCATCATAGGGATGAACTCGTCCCGATCATCTTCACAGTCGCTCACATCAGAGCCACTACTGTGGCTGCTGGGTTTGTCTTGTGTGCTCTCCACGCTGGCTGACGACGATGGGCCGCTGTGTTGGACGCTTGGGGGTGGATTGTACAAGTCGAGGTATGGATAACTGGGACCTGGGGCACCGTAGCCATAAGCATACGAAAGGATACCAGGGTCGCTTGCTTTGTCGCTGGAGCTGACACTGTCGACATCGCTATCGTCGTAAACGCCGCTGGCCTTTGCTTTCAAGGACGCGCCGTGGAGATGTATCCCGTCCGCAAGGTAAGCTTTATCAACCGATATGTCTTTAGAGTGAGACGAGGCAGCAGGAGGCTGCCAGTTCGAAAAGCGACTTGTACGACGGAGCATCCGAGATTTGGGGGTCATTTCCTCCTCGAGCTGATGCTTTTGCGACGCCCCGTAGACTGCGACATCGACGTCAGCGGGATCACGATCCGGATATCCATGTCCGTCACTTGCTCCCCTGTGTGCTGAGGGACCGTGATTGGCATTGGAAAGATTGGCTTTCTGATTAGCGCTGGAGCTACCACCGTTGGAGAACCACCCAACAGTCGGCCGATATGCAGATGGCATACCATATTTTGGAGATGAAGTAATGTTGGGTGGGCTAGATTGCGCAGTACCTGTGTGTGACAATGAAGGAACCAGTGTGCCACTGGAGTCGGACGGCGCAAGTGTAGAACAGGATCGTCTGAGCTGTTGGTGGCTCGGTCGGATTAATGTAGAAAACGAGAACGTGCGTTTGGACGTCAGAAGTGACGACGTTGACGGCTGGAACATATCAGTGGGTGAGACATTCTCGGGGTCTGATAGGGATACCGTCGGCCGGTGTGATCGTCGCCGTCTTTGGATCTCCCTCTGGGAAGGATGCCGAGCAGTGCGATACGCACGAAGGATGTACATAAATAAAACCTGTTGCACACACACAAATCATGCGTGTTATTTTCGGTCATGAAGAACTGCACTCTATCACTCACGATCAGAATAGACGTCAAAAGAAGTCGAAGTATTGCGGCGATAATCCACACTGTAAACGTAGCTGGGTCACAGCGTGTGGTGGAGGAATCCACGGCTGAGAGGTACCACGAGATGTCGATATCCCACGCACAGCGGTCATTGGGGTGCCAGATTACGACGAGAGCGAGGTTGGTTGCACTTGCTAATAATATAATCAACAAGCAACAAGCGCGAAGGAGGGATCGCATTTGGCGACATGTGTGGACGCAAGCAGAGCCGTGGAACAACGGCAATGTTATGGACACGATAGCCGCCGCAACTGCGATGGCAGATACAATCCCGAGAGCAAGAGAGAAGACGCGTTGGGTGTGAGAGGGCACGGTAGCAAACGCGAGGAAATACCGAATCGTCGTGTACGCACCCCACAAGCCTATTTTATAGCGCGTACCGCGATGAGGAGCGAACGTGAAGACCAACAAAGACATCCATACCAAAGAGAAACTCGAATGCCACTGTGGCACGGCGGAGACGTCGCAGTTTGTGTTTGACGAAGTGTTCCTCCACGCTCTTATACTCTGCCGCAGTGAGTGGATCGCCCAATAGGTTGAGACCCAAATCCCATCCTGCTCTGGGCCCATCAGGATGAGTTGGCTGGCGAGAAATCAAGTCCTGGAATGCAGGAGAATTGAATGAAGGGGGGATCGGACTAGAACGGCGAGTGGAAGCAGGAATAAGCAATGGTTCGATGGAACACAAAGGTTGGTCAAACTCTTTTTCGCCCGTAAGAAGAGAGTTATGAAGATGGAGTGCTGTCATGAGGAGAGCGTATACTCGCAACACTTGGCTCTGAAGTGTCGCAGACGCGTGAAAGTCGTGAAAAAGTCCAGCGAGACGAAGGTAGGTCGTTCAGAATCGCTGCAAATGGCAGAAGCGAGACAGAATTCCAGGTTGGGCTAGAGTCAACTATTATGTGACATGATGCAGTTCAGATAAGACGTAACAAACGACAAATCCTTCGATGACATTCGAAGATTGCAGCAATAAATGTCACAGCATCATGACATGTTAGTACATTCCACTTATCTTCATGGTCGGATTGCTGAAGGGGGGTATCCTCACCCTGTGGGCGGGACGGCTTGGGTGCTCCGAGGTGGGTCTGATCATGATGCGGACCCGAGAAAGACACTTTTCTTTGATGAACATCAACAAGGAGCATCTCGAACAAGGGTTTCATTTGAATGACCTGGAGAACAGTTCAATCAAATGGTGGGGCCATGTATGATCCCAAGTTTTCTCAATCCTAGAAGTGCTCAATCCGGGCCCTCGACATCCGTATCACGTAACCCAAGAAGCCGACAATCTCCTGGTCTTTTCGAGTGGATTGACGCTTCTATGTAATCTGATTACATCAAGCAACTATGGCTCCGGCCATGATCACTCCCACATTAGAATATGGTAGCAATGTCGCGTATATTTGATGCTGCTCTCGATCGAAACAAGATACACAGAAGGGGGTTGCACCAAGCTGCAAATTATTGATTACAATCGCTTCATCATATCGCCTTCTTCAATGCTTCGAACTCTTCCCTGCTGAGCCCGAACTCATCACCCGTAGGTTCTGCTCCGCTAAAGAAACCGCGGAGCGCATGCCGTTGAGCATCAGAAAATGTACCACCGCACTGCGCGGAGAAGGTGTGTAATAATCTGTACATGTCCAAAATTGTGATTACAAACGCCCTGGCATGAAAAGACACGGACCTAACGAGATTCTCTTGAAACTCGGTATCTGTCTCATACTCCCCGTCTTGACCGAATGGAACGGGGTCCACTAATGCAGTGATCAAGGCGTCCATCAGCGACGAACCGTCAGCCATGTTCTCCCGCTGCAGCGCCTCCATAGTGGCAGTTGTGGTCGACGCCGAGTCGGGATCTGAAACCATTGATGCATGCGAATTGGGATGCACAGGTGCATTCGCAGAGTGCGGCGTATGAACCCGGTCGCCGGGACCAAGTATTTCCCTTCCAGACGTTGGCATCAGAAGCGTGTTGAGGAGGAAGGCTGCTTTGCGACGGACATTGATATCCGAGTCTAAAAATGCGCGTAGTCGTGATTATTCTGTGTAGTGTGATGGATCAATTACCTTCCAGTGCACCACGAATAGTATGCCAGCCAGCCATTGCATTCAACTGCCGGACCGCCTGTGCATTATGCTTGAGGAATCCGGACAAAGCATACATGGCTTTGGAGCGCGTTTTTGCTGAATTGGAAGAGGGTGATAGGGCGGATAGTATTGCCGGTAAGGGGTCAAGAGTTAAATACTAAGGAGAAAGCCGCAGCAGGCCGGAAGGCCGGAACGTTTGTCAGGGATATAAATTATGAGATGCACACTCACTGCAAACTGGGCGGCTGGGTTATTTTGCAGTGCTGTTCCTATGACCCACAGTGTCTGCATTCTGAGTGGGTCTGTCGTGGTAGCCGCACTCAAGAGACCATGCAACGGTTCCCACAGGTTGAGCTTCTTTAAGTCTATAGGACAGATGAGTTCCGGTCAGTAGCAGCACTGGTGTGCGGTACCGTTGGCATTATCGATGCTTTCCACAAGCTGGGGAGTAAAATGATCCGGTAAGTTCGCACGTAGGCTATCGAAAGCAATAAATGAACGTGCCATTTCGAGGTCATCCAAGGCCGTCAACCGGACATCTTCATCATTGGACGGATCCACGGCGACCTCAAATGCCTCTTTCATCAATTGTGCATCTGGTTTCCCTAGAATGTGATCGATGAGCCCTGGGTCGATATCCTTCCTCTGAGGCGGATCTCCCTGGTTCGGTGTGGAGTTTTCAACGCTCCAGCGCAGCAGAGACTGCATTTTGTGTGTACGTCTTGAGTCAAGTTAATGACCATGGGATAAGATAATCCCTCGGCAGGACATCGGCATGACGCGTAAATGAAGCGGAGATCGAATATCGCCATGACCTGGCTCGAGTTTGTCTTTTTCTTCATCCTCATTTTCATGGTAAGTTTTCCGTCCCATTACATTTTGTATGATGACCATCCAATTACCATACTTTACCACATTCTGAACACATCTTGTGGAGTACTAATCGATTTCAGCCTTGTCTGATTACTCTTTTTTTTCACGAAATTCTTCACTTCATCAAACTCACGTTCACGTTCCAGGTGGAGGACACGAGTCGATGACAAATGTGAGTATTAGCCATATTTGCCTCCTTTTCTCAGATGAAATTTATTCGATGGGCGGACGGAATGTTGTCTTTCTACCACGTCTCCTGGTGTACAAATTGGAGATGGAAAGGTTACTTGTTGAAATGCATCGAATTCTGATCCCATCCTGTGTTGCCCTGCAATGCCTCTGGCACATATATTAACCGTTTTCCTCTTTATAGGGTTGACCGGCCAACGCGTATATATGGCGATGCATATCTTCACGGACATCTACCATTTTCAGATCATTACCGTGGGCTGGTCTGTGGGTTTACGATAGCCAGGCTTCTGCCTTCGGCATCTTCTGCCTCGCATGTACCTCCCGTGTCTCTCATTGGCTGCTAGAAGGGGCGGTATTCATGCGTCTGTCGCGCGGAGCCTTTCGCACACCGCATTCGATGGGCAGGCGTAGTGGTTATATACAGAGCAATGTCCGTAGTATAGTCGCAAGAAACCCGTTCCCATCACCACAGTGTAATGCACCGAAGAGTTGCCCAGACAGTTGCAGCGGTTCTGCCGCAGACGTATGGATGGGGAAGCCAACGCGACACGCCCCGAGTTATCAATGATGGGTTGGATCATCCCACGCACTTGAACCAGCGGGCAGCAACTTCAGACAGCGACGACCAGTCTGCTAACAGCCCTAACACTGGCACTGCCCAGTGGAGGCGTATGGACTCGCACGGCGAAAGCATTCTCACTGGTCTCAGCGACGACGAACACGACAATAGGATGCGGAGAAGCCCAGAGAGCTTACGACGTCGTGTATCGCTGGGCAGTGTAGCGGAGGAAGACAACGCAGAGGAGACGACAGCATATGATCCTCCGTATTATGATGCCGAAGCCAGCGATGACGAGCTCGAATGGGAACTGGAGCAGCACGGCCTATATCTTGGTGGGTGCTCCCACTGATACATGAGAGTGACCAACCAACCACCGATGTAGGGTCGTACACGCGACTGCGTGCACTGTACATCCTCGTCCCGTTGACGGTCGTCCTCACCTTTGTTATCGTCGCGCTCCTTCCTGAATGGATGTGGCCCACAATAGCTTCCCCGTCTCACTACCCTCCATCCCTCCCTTCACCTATCCCAGAGCTTATCTTGTGCTCTGCCATGTTCAGCCTCGCACACCTCCTTCGGGTCCCCTTTTATTCTGCATCATCACATCTACTGCGTCCTGACATAGCATGCCTTCTATCCACATTCTTAGGCGTCCTGGTGGTCAACTTCTTCCGCCTCATGTCCCTCGTCATCCTCGAGGTCCGCCACAACATGGAGTACCCTACTCCAACGTGGCAGGATCCTTCCTTTCACACTGTATGGTGGCTTTCACTGAATGTCGCAGAGGTGGTGGCAGCACTTGCACAGGACTTTCAGAATATCTCACTTTATCGAGACGTCATGGTACCACGAGGCAGGGAGCAGGAGTTCTTGGAGAGACTGAAGCAACCACCTGCAGAGCCTGTGTTGGAGACTAATGGCTATCCTCATGACTGGAGGGAACTCGCTGAGACACCTCCGCAGGAACATACCTACGATCTTCGCGATGTTGAAGACCAGCCAGCTAGAGAGGAATACAGCAACGCAGCTGTTCTCAATTCACAAGTTGACGACAACTTTGACATTTTGATGACTGTAAAGGCCCGGGAAGAGCTGGAGGAGGTTTATGGTGTCCCAGTCATCGTAGGTGTTATCTGATGGCTCCCGGGTTATCACCCACTCACATTTCCCTCCCCCCAGAAAATTCCGGTCTTCATTACGTGTTTGCAGCGCTTCAACTCTATCATCCTTTCTCTTGGATTGAACCTTCTCTTGTCTGCTGCGTTTCTACAGTCAACCCTATCCGTACCAGCCTCAGATATTAGGACAATACCGACCGATGTGTTCTCACATTCTCCACTCCTTGCCACGTTCCCAATCGTTTTGGTCATTCACACATCGATTGCGTCCCTTTACACACCCACGGTCCTTCTCCGCATTGGCGTGCATACTGCTGCATATGTGGGTGTGCTCGTCAGCCTCATGTGCTTCTTCGCCGGTCTGGCGGTATGGGGCGCTTTGTCATAGGACAACCTCAAAAATGAACTATTTGTCGTTGGGTATATGGTTGCGGATATATTTTTACCTCCGCTGTGTTCCCTGTAGGATTACCATGTATGCTTACCTTTGATCGGTAATCTTGTCACTCAAGGTTTGAAGTACCGTCTCTCGACTCTCGATCATTTTCACCTGCCTGCGTTCCCCGTCATGTCTACTGTTCCCCTATTCCTTTGATCTACGAAACTCCGAAAATTGACCGAAGCACATACGTATTAGAATCACGAAGCACGACCCACAACAATTCGATATCACGTAGCCACTCAGGAGGTCTTGAGACATAATTGGGTAGACCGGAGGATCTCGCAATAGGTGCCTTATATGTCCGCTTCGTCTTCAAAATATCTGCCCACCCAGCGAGCAAAAACACATCCTGTTGCGCCAAGAAGGAACGACCAGTCGAAGAGCCCCCCAAACAGAGAATACTCCGGGAGAGTAGAGAGAATATTTGCCTCAATGGCGTCTTCTGGTGCACCTGGGTTAAAAGATGGGGGAAACATTGTCCGTAACTGAACGACTGTCGAAAGGAGATAAATGCCCTAGTTATCGGGTAAGGGTCTTTGTTTCGATAATGAAATGGAAGGATCACACCATGAGCTGTGCGAGGAGAAGCAGCATCAACGAGGCTGACATGCTACGGGATGTTATTCGAAACACCTGAAAAAGGGGGAAAGCACAAGTTCAATGAAATGGAACATTGTTTCCGATCCCGATCCACCTACTCTCATCACATTCATCAGTACTGCCCGTATGCTGCTGAGAATGATCGCTCCGACAAGGACTAGACTGATTTGTTTGGAAAAGGATGCTATGTCTATGCCTGGTGTTCCCCGTGCGCCATCCAATGGCAGTAATGACACCAAATACGCAAGGACATGTGCGATCGCATCTCCATACGACGCAGAAGCGGTGGTCGAAGATGGCGGAGATAAAAGGTTGATCGCGGACTAAAGGCGTGTGAGCAGGAGGACCGTCATGTGGAGTTGTCATATATGTATTACACTGCAAACCCGGCACACGCAGTACACCGCCCAAGTTCTGCCAAACCATTTACCACGGAAGGAGTCAGTGAACTCCGCTGTTTCTTGACGGCGTCTGAGAGTGGCAATGCGAGATGTCATCTGCGATTCCAAGGCCTGCAAGCCAATAATTTCTTGCTGTAGGGATTCACGATCTGGTGAGCATAGATCAGATGGCACCACATCTCTGGCTACGGTAAGTGCCTCACGTTTATCACGTTTGGAAGTTAGCCGCGACACCCAAGATTCATTGACTTGCGGCTACATAGGTAAGAAGTAAATTTAGAGGAATCATATGGAAACACAGCATCACAGAGGGCGAACCTGGGATGCAGAGTATTCATCAAGTTCTCGTGTGCGTTCGGATAAATCTGACCTGGCACGCTCGAGGGCTGTCTCGGCCGACCTGACTGAAGCTAGGGAAGCGATATGTCTACCATCATAAGCACCTCCCACGGCGAAAAAAGTGGATCACTTACGTCTGGCGAACAAATGCACTCCATGCGCCATTTACGGAACCGAGGCCTGAGAGTAGCCCAAGAATGGTTGTTCCGAGAACAACTAAACGTGCAGTATTTACCGTTAGGGGATTGTGTGACATCAGCCCTGCAGGGAGCGGAATGAATGAAAGAAAGAAAACAAAGGAGGTCACGGGGAATAAGATAGTTATGGCGCGCAGGTTAAAAACGCTGGGCACCTCTGAAAAAAGGTTGGCTTGTAATACGTGCAATCAGTATTATTGACACACCACTGCGGTACGTGAGTACCATACAGAAAGAGGCTGGTATGACAATGATGATTGTGACCAGTAGGAGAAGTAGTGAAGCTCTCCAACTGTACAATCTGGTCCTAGACACAGGGAGGTAGATGAATGCATACGCCGCGGCATCATGAACTGAGTACTTGCTGAGGAGTAAGCAGACCAAGACCCTGGCACATTAACATCGCGAAGAGGACGCAACATTCGACGAAGCAGATGGAAAAGCACGACTGTGCAAGACTCGAATGCCATGACCTCGCTGAGCTTGGATAGGGAGTAGTAACAGTTTGTGGGAGACCAGGGTTTTGAAGTTGGGGCGCATAATACAATAGGTCGCTGTATAGCCTTCGCTGCAACAGTGCGCGGCTGCACCAGAAGAGCCCTGCACTGCGTTATAGAATACTTATTGTATATCATCATTGGTACCCAAGCAGTAAACTGACCTCGCGAGGGCTACTACGAGTGGGTCGAGGAACATGAGGCAAGCGCGCTAACCCTAACCCCTGGTTGGGGTCATGACCGGAACAAGCATGATGTTGGTCACAGCTTTGCACACAGGTACGCTCGGAACGACTGCGACAACGATGGACGAACAGGGCCAAAAGGGCGAACCAACGACAAAGATGAGCAATGAACAAGCGTCAGCGACTGACCTCTCTTATTCCAGACCATCTCAGCCCCTGGTACGACAAAGCAGCTCATTTAGACGTCCCTACGTACTCACAAAGCATCAGGCAGAGATCATCTCAGCAGCGCAGCGAGGCGACCTTACTACCGTCCGTGAACTAGTAGAGTCGGGAAACGCAACTGTGAATGACAGAGATGATCAGAACGTGTAGGTCCTCTTCAACCCAACCATGCTGTTGCTTAAACAATCCGTTAGTACTCCACTCCACTGGGCAGCCATTAATGCACAACTTGCTACATGTCGATATCTAATAGAGCAAGGCGCGGACGTCGACGCGGTTGGAGGTGACCTGCAAGCCACCCCTTTACAATGGGCTGCACGAAACGGATACCTCTATGTCATACACTTGCTGATATCCCATAACGCGGACCCAACATTCGCCGATACTCAAGGGTACAATTCCCTCCATTTGGTTACACATTCGTCATCTGTCATGCCGCTTCTATACCTCCTTCATCAGCCTGTGAACGTCGACTCTCGCGACATGCAAGGTCATACACCCTTGATGTGGGCGGCATACCAAGGCGATGCCCTGTCTGTGGACCTCCTGCTCAGACACGGCGCGAACCCAAACTTAAAGGACGATTCTGGCTTAACCCCTCTCCACTGGGCTGTTGTAAGAGGAAACAGGGCCATTCTTCGCCGACTGGTCGAGGTGGGAGCTGACATCCATGCAAAGGATGCCGATGGTCGCACCCCCAGGGACATGGCTATTGAACTCAAGAGTTTCGGTGCTTGGAAACGTGCCATGGAAGAGGGTGGTATGAATGAGTTCGGGGTCAAAAAAGCGAAGCCTTTGAATGAGGTGAGCTACACTCTCTGCAGCATTTTTCCCCCTCATGTTGGTTCAAGAGGAACACTCGAATTGCAATCTTCATTTTTCCAGCGATATTCCTGTACATCATTTTCACCACTCTGTCCATCTTACCGTGGTATACCGGGATAGTATTGGCCATGGCTGAGTTTTTTGCACTTCATCATGTAAGTGGCGTCTTCATGAAGTGGAACCACCTGCTGATTTCGCAAGCAGATTGTCACCCGTGTGCTGTTGAACAAGGATTCGTATGTGGGGACGGTCAATCAAAGCCCGTACTTTGCAGGAATCATCGCGGGTTCGATGATATGGGTTGGTTATACGTGGCTCACAAGGCTGGTCAGACGTAAGTCTGTATCATCATGCAATCCTACACCTTCCTTATGTTTTATCAGAGACCCCAGACCACCCATTCATCCATCTGGCCTTCGCGCTGAATCTTGGCTTGTGTGCATATAATTTCTTCCGGGCAATCATGCTTGATCCTGGTGTATGCCCTCGTCCAGTCAATGATGGAGAACTCAAAGCAGTGCGTCGCCTGGTTCGATACATCAAGTGATGCTGATATTGTCACAGATCGTAGAGGATCTCGCTTCTGAGGGACGTCTTAATGGACAAACCTTCTGCATACAATGCATGGTAGGTTGTTGCTGAGCTCTTTCGTTACGCCAATAACCCTGTACAGGCAAGAAAGCCCCTTCGCTCAAAGCATTGTCGTGTATGCGATCGTTGCGTGGCCAGAAGTGATCAGTGAGCATCTCGAGTCATTGCTACTCTTTCCCCTCCGTTGATCACATATAGCCATTGCCCATGGATATGGAACTGTGGTATGCGCCTCCTTACGCGTTTTTTCCTTGATTTGAAATTTGTTGTTTTCAGTTGGTTCCAACAACCACCGACAATTCCTGATATTTGTTACGACACTAGTTGTGGGTATTGCCCTCTTTGATTATCTTGCTTATGAGTGTAAGTTTGCAAATCTGATATCCGTTTTCCTGTACCGAACGTCCGCAGTGTTTATCACTGCTCCTCCACCAGATACGGTCCCCGGTGATTGCTCCCCCATTTTCTGCGTACCGGCAATTATCGATTCCTTCCTTCTATCCGTGTCGCTGTGGTCAACCTTACAATTGACGTGGACCACGGTTTTGCTGGTAACGCAATACTGGCAGGTTGCTCGACAGCTCACCACTCTCGAGGTCTCCAATTTAGGGCGTTATGGGTTTATGGGCGGACGCGGTGGCATGGCAGCTGGTAGTGGGGCTACGGGTCTTCAAATGGGTCATCGCCATCATCATCTTGCACATAACGACCGAGGAGATGAAGAGAGCGAGGCCGAAGGGGGACACAAACATCACACCCACCGTGGCATATGTGGTGCATTTTCTGCTCCTGGGACTTGCACTGCCTTCCTTCTCAACCTTCTTGGGTTTGATCGCTTTACCCGTGGTCGTGCGGCTCACGGACTTGCCCTTGGGTCTTCATCGGCTCGCGCACGGAATCCGTTCGATATTGGCATTGTACGGAACTGTCGAGATTTTTGGACGATGGGCAAAGAGCTGGGTGTGGAATATGGACAGGTATACGACGTCCCTCCGGAAGGCTTCGAAGAGGCAAAGAAAAGGAAAGAAATAGAACGGGGCGAACTGGAGCGTGACCACGATAGCCTTGGAAGAAGCAAAAGTCTCCTCGGAAAGCTTGGTTTGAGGATGGGTATGGGTTCAAGCAGGAGAGGTTACGAGCCTCTCAGTCAAGTATAACACCTGTTCACTTTGTGCTTTCCGAATATTATTTATTCGGCCCGTACTCGTTCCCCTTACATCTGACTTGTACACTAGGTTACGTCTCTCCTGACTTTGGTATGTCACATACGATCGCGCGCGATAAATCCAATGAATTAACACGGGTATGCATTTGACTGAGGTGTATTACTCGCGTGGTCCTGACGCAAGTGAGGTGTTTCGTACAATCCAGTGAGTCTTCCTTGGTGACGTCTCCATAATGTGTTGATCAGTCAGAAGGTGATAGGTATGCGCGGGGGATCCATTACAATTGATACTGGACGAAGCGCGGTATGTCAACTCCAAGTAATGGTTAAAGCGGTGCAAACGATGCCACCCAATATTCATACTCATACAGTCGTGCGTGCGCATTCGAGAGGGTTGAAAGTTGAAACGTTAACGTTGACCGTCGGTCCTGACTTCCTTCTCAGTCCATAGTGGGGCATACCGGATTACCTATCATATGAGGAGGCTTCAACGCTTCCGTGAGTTTTCTCACCGTGTCCGACACGCCTTTGGAAATGATAGTTTTCAAGTGTGCTACGTTAACGGCGCACAATGCTCTTATGCGACAGTCCCAATGAAAGGGGGCGTGTCCATTCGATGAGTATCATCAATCGTTACCGTTCTAGCTTTGCCCCACAGATCGCCTTTGCGTGAGGTGCCAGTGTCATTGTGACTTCCTCGTCCGACGAGAAGACGGAGGTCGCGAGGAAACAGCATCGAGCCAATTTCAAGGGAACTCCGAACTAGGATGTCGAAGTTCGGAGGATTGTGCGCATGCTCTTTTCATTTCAATGTTCTTAGGCTTAACAGCCTATAGACCGGTAAAGATGCAGATCACATCGTTGAAGTCGCAAGACCGAATTCCATCGAGAAGAGTTTCAAGGCTGTGCACATCATCGGCTTTTTGTCAGGGGTGCGCGTTTCAAAGGACATGATCATACTTATGGACAATGCCCAGGAAGACAACGGAATTAAAGTCAAAGCTGAGATCTGGAATGCGGCCGCGTTCCGTGGTCTCTTGGAAGTTGGTTGGCTCCGTTAAATAGCACGTCTTTCTCGCCATTCATTGGTATCCGCTCATACTCTGGGAAAGGATTTGAAGTTATGAACCGTCTATTTTCAGCTCGCAAATCCATCGACCGGGTCTTCTCGTTTGGACATGCCATCTGTGACTACACTTACTTGGAATCAGAAACATGTCGGAAAAGTCGTAATTAGGGTGTCGAAGGATTGAAGCGCAACGAAAGAATTAATGCAGCATACAAGTGTATTTGTATCTCGTTAGCTTCCTTGCAGTGATGGATCTTCCTTAGCAGAAGAGTCTTGTGAGGTAAAGATGCCTTCGATATGCAATGGAAAGAACATGCGCTCTGACGTTTACTTGTTACTGTCACTGTCTGCGACGTCTGACACGGGGCTTCGGGAACTCGAGAGGAGGTTTTAGCATCGCCCGCTTTGTCTCTGCAGCACTGGTTGGCAGATCAAGCCGCCTAAGATCCATGGCTGTGAGTTTGTTAATCTTGCATCCTGCTTTAATCTCAGCAAATAACGCGAAGCAAAGGTACGAGAAATGTACCCAATGACTTGAAGAGCATGTTGACCCTATATAGGTGGGTCAACCTAGGTCAGGATAAGGCTCATACGACCTACGCATGTGTGGGCTGGCCCAAATCCTTGGCTAGCAGCTCAGTATCCGTCGCAAAGTCATCGACATGCAAACAAAGTGCAAACATGTACGTGAGAAGTAACGTTTCTTTTTGTGGAGTGAACTGCGGCCTATCGGAGAAACGTTCACTTTCAGGTCAGGGATGGCACACAACACTTACCGGGATGACGACCTTGCTGTTTCGGTAAATCGTGAAAGAAGGCCATCGACTACGATACACGGGAGGGCATTTAGTCTCTCTTGTAGGACATCCTTGTCGAGATTTCGGACAGCAAGGTTTCGGAAGAGCATCATGCATGAGATGTACTGCAGAATCTTTCTGGAAAATCACGTTAGTCGCATCTTAATTCGATGCAATAGTCACCTACATGTTGGTCTTGCTTGGAGACGGAGATTCGCAAATGAAGTTTAGGTGTTGATTGATCCATTTGGATCTTCGGAATGGGAGGAGTGATATACGCTCATGGCTTAATCCGGCCTCCAGGAATGTAGCTGAAGATAAGGATTTCCACTCCGTTTCAGGGATCATGTTATGGACGGGGTAAATATTGCCAGGAAGGTGGGCATCAGCATTGTAAGGGGGGACTAGGCGCGTGCTGTCAGAAGTTGCTTGAGCCTCCTCTAAAGACCGCCGCAATGAGGATAAGTTTGTCAATAAGACAAAATAAAAAGGACCTATGGACGGTAGAGCTCTTGTGCCCTTGTGTATGCTCTCTTGCAGATGATCTGCCACGTTCCCCATGGTGGAAATATCGACCTTGTTCTGCTGTTGCGCGCTTATGGCCAGTTTGGCCTTTTTAGTGCCAAAAGCCTCGCCTAAGAAAGCACGGGCTTCAGGCCGTTGAAGTACAGTAACAGGTGCAGGTTCGAGGCCTTTAAGGGCCTTGACTTCTTGAGTGAGGACATGGAGGGGTGCTTGACGGATAGTCGTCACCCCCGTTTTCTTATTATGCACGCCAACGAAGTATCTGTAGGAAAATGAGCAGAGAATATCAATGCCACCACATTTTTGCGCAGGAGCACCAGTTAACGTACCGAGATCCCTCAGATGCTCGTCGAGTCTCCGGAGAAGAGAACAGGTCCACGGCACCAGTTTCACCTGCAATGAGAGTCCGCAACTCAGCAAAGTCGACGTCCCCGACGTCTTCTGTAGTATTCCTCTTGTCCACTGTCCGATAACAATCAAATGTGGTTGATGTTGGGGGTGTAGCTGCGGGGAAGTTGGCTGGGTATAGAGGATCAGACTCTTCCATCGAACTACCATCAACCTCGACTTGAGGACTTACCAAAGACAGGGCCCACCTGTGTTTTAGGCTGGTTGGAAGACACAAAGGAGACCTTTGTATTGTTTCCGTCCTCTCGCTTGCGCTTTTTTGAAGCTGCAGGCGAGGTCATAATTGGAGTGACCGCTCTGGTCGTGACTTTGTATTATTCTATTGGCTCAGTAGCAGGCCAAGGTTAGTGACTCCTCCTCTGGGTTTGCTCCTCTGTGCTGAACATCCTCATTTCTAGGCTCAGCGTCCTTCGCTCCACCACCGTCGTTTACGCTGTTTCTTGCTGGCATAGTTTTCTCATTTTGGGCCAACGCTGCGACTGCGAACGTGGTGCTTCCTCTTGTCCCTTATACTGTCACCATGTCCAAATCTCGCTCTCATAGTCAGAGCCCTCCTGTAGCCAGTGCTATCAAACTGGAAGACGTCGAGCAGGAAGGGGTCAAGCCCGAAGAACAAGATGTGAAGCTGACACCCGACACATCAGCTGCTGTAAAGCCTGAGCCATCTCCCCCTCCGAAGCGGGAGCCATCGGAGTCCAGCACACCAGCACCTAATGTCAAGCTTAAACGTAGTGGACCACTGCTTATAGGCGACCTTCCACTCGCAGAACAGCAGGCCCGCGCTACCTTTACCGAGATTGCAGACAACCACTACCAGTATTCCACACTTGGGCGCTCAAGGGAGGCCCTCGAGGGTATGACCTGTGATTGTCAATACGAACCTGGTCAGTCGGGGCTTGTTCAACTAGTATTATATGTAGTGACTAGTACGATGCCATCCTCACTGGGGTTACTGTCTTGCAGGAGCAGACCATCCATCTGACGCCTGTGGGCACGGCTCAGATTGCATCAATCGTCTCACGCAGGTGGAGTGCCTTCCAGAGGACTGCCGCTGTCGCTCTTATTGTCAAAACCAACGGTAGGCATTATTCAAGCCCGCACAAGCTGCCTTAGCGCTGTACTTCTCCTCACTAACTACATTTCCCATCTTGTGTCATCGTCCCTAGGTTCCAACGCAAGGAATACCCAACCGTGGAGATCGTTTTGACGGAGAAAAAGGGCTATGGACTTCGTGCTGGCACTGATATACCCAAGTGGGCTAGTTTCACGATCGCCCTTATCACCTGACGATAATCATTCGTCTATACAGGGACAACTTTATATATGAGTATGTTGGTGAAGTGGTCAGCCGTCCATCGTTCATGAAACGTATGCGAGAGTATGCAGAAGAGGGCATTGAACACTTCTACTTCATGATGCTGCAGAAGGACGAGGTGAGAGCACATCCTTGGCCTCTATCCGAAGCCTCCTAACTCAGTTTGCTTCTGGTAGTATATTGATGCGACAAAACGAGGGGGGATAGGCCGGTTTGCCAACCATAGTTGTAGCCCCAATTGCTATGTTGCGAAATGGACGATTGGAAATCATGTGCGGATGGGAATCTTCGCAAAGCGTTCCATCCAAAAGGACGAAGAGATAACATTCAACTATAATGTTGACCGCTATGGGTGGGTGTACAATCTTTGATCCATCCTAATTGTATGTCAATAGTTCCTTGCAGGCATGATGCACAACCATGCTACTGCGGGGAACCTAATTGTGTCGGCTTTCTTGGTGGAAAGACACAGACAGATATTGCAGCCATGGACGACCTGTACTTGGACGGTGGGTCGAAGATTCTTCTAAATGCACTCAAGCTGACCCTGTCTGCATTTAGCTCTTGGCATCTCAGATGAAGTTGAGAAACTTGGTCTCAAAGGTAGCAAGAAGAAGAAGAGCAAGAAACTCGATGAGGACTACTTGGTAAACGGTTTTTTCTTTTCATTACCGTCATCCCATTCACACCTTGCAGCCCGAGGTTAAACCGCTCGCCGAGAAAGATGTGCCCAAGGTCGTACAGGCCATGCGGCAGACACAGAGCAGGAAAGTCCTTCTGAAGTTGCTCACACGAATTAGAGTATGTTGGCTACCTCTGTGGCTTTCCCATCTTCCTCACCAGCTCATTCCCCTAGCTCACAGATAACGAGGCTGCAATGCGGCAGATCATGCGTTTACGCGGATTTAGTTTGATGAACAACATTCTATCTGACTATACCAAGGACACTGAGATTTCGATCGCAGTGCGTTGAAAATTGCACTTGAACAGTACGGAGTTACATGTTTATCTAGGTACTTGAAGCCATGACGAAGTGGCCCCTTATTCAGCGGAATAAGGTTGAAGACTCAAAAATCCGAGTGCCGGTCCAGGCATGCACAGAGTCTGATAATGAGACTATGAAATCCTTGGCTACGAAGGTTACCCATTTCCTTCCGCCCAAAACGAGTGCTGATCATAGTTGTAGCTTCTTGAATACTGGGAGTCCCTCGAAGTTGCATACCGAATACCGAAACGACTTAAAGCTGTATGTCACTTTTTTTGTCAGTTTCGCTTGGTCGATGAATAACTGGCCTTTCATCTAGAATGGCAAAGAAGAAGCCTGCGACCAACCTACTGTTATCGTCATCGACTCTCATGATGACAACAGGCCACTTAAAAAGACGCGCTGGGAACCCTACGACATCGAGTTTAAGCCCAAAGCGCTCATTCCCGAGTTGAAGCCCAAGGCATCCGCCTCCGTTGTGCGGCAACCTGTTGAAGTCCCAGCCTCCCCGGTGCCGTATACCGCCGCTGATAAGCGCAAGGAGGTTGCAGCTGTCATTGCCGCTGCGACTGCAGCCGCGGAAGCTGAGGCGGCTAGAACAGCAGCAATCGCTGCTGCTGCTATTGCCACTGTTCATCCTATACCCGATGCAGAGCAGAAGAAGGAGCCGAAACCACCACGGAAGCACCAGACCAAGGAAGAGAAAGAGGCGAATAAGGAGAAGCGACTTTTGAAGCTTATTGGCAGTGTCGTCGTGAAGTGTATGTCTAAATATGCCAAGCAGCTAGACCATGACCAGTTCAAGAAGAATGCTAAAGAGGCGAGTGTTCTCACCTTTTTCCGTGATCGGTCATTTCATGTTGCTGACCCGTCGCATGAGCAGCTCACTCATGTCATCGCGGAGAAAGAAAAGAAGTCATCAAGCTACAAGGAAGGAAAGCTTGATTCGCTCTCGGACGAAAAGGCTGCCAAGATCAAAAAGTTCGCCAAGGAGTATATCGCGAAGGTTCTCCGGAAAGTCGAAAAGTCAAAACGGAAGCCCTCATCGTCAGGCCACCCACATAACCACAGTGACACCCTACCGACAACGAATGCAGACCTTCTAGATGCGGACGACGATGGCAAGGAGGTCGAGATGACCATGTCAGTCGAGCAAGCAATGGACCTGGGCTCCGATGATGATGCATGTATGGACGAGCCAGAGGAGATGCAACACTCGTCGGACGAGGCAGGTCCTTCGCCAATGGAGGGTGTGTCAGAACGACCACCAGACTCCGTCACTCCTGTGACGCCACCCGACCACACCCTGCTTTTGGACCCCCGCCTTCGACATCGCCCTGACGAGTCAGGGTGGGATCCCGATGTCCCGAGGACACTAAAAGACTTGAATGGGATTCATGTCTAGCCCCTCGTATCACTACTCCTGCTCATTTTTGTTTATTTATGTTAAAGTTAGTCTTCATGGGTGTTTAGTGTCTTGGATTTAGAGGGTTTAATAGCATCCGCAGCATAGGCTGTATTGCGTGTAAGTGATATATAGAACAGTGAACTAAGGTAAAGCATGTTGTAAGAGCACTTAGGAAAGACAATCCAGTGGGTCTGGTTCATCGTCAATTGGTTGATGATGTGCGGCCATGGCTTTTATGCGCTCCAGGACATCTTGTGGAGGACCATTGTGGACTTTGCGGGAAGTAGATTTGGCGGTTCGCTTGCTGGTTGGTGATCGTGTGGCATTTTCTTTCAGCTTGTTCGATAATGAAAATCTGAGAATTGAATGTCAACAAAGATAGTAGGCTCGGTGTCAAATCATTAAACCATTTGCTGAATACATACGGTTTGGAAATGTCAACATTCATTGTTTCTGGAGGCCTACGGTCATGGTGCTCCTCGAAAGGCTCCTTAATTATTACTCTCTTCCTTTTCGACGGCGGGGGAGGATCGGTGTCCAAGTCGTTATCCAGGATAATCTCAGGTTTGAGTACCCTCTTCTTGCCGCGCTTCCTTGCCAGTGGGGGTTCCTCAATGTCGTCACGATGGACAGAACTCTTGTTCTTTGGAAAGGGCTTAGCAGGATCAAGATTTACGTCCGCAGCCTTGCACTTCGAATCTTTCTTACTCTTCTTCACCTTCATCACTGCTTGGAGTTTCTTACTACCTGACTCGGAGCAATTTTCTGGCTTTTCGTTGTCTATATCAATCAATCACCCTAGGTGTCGATGTGGAAAAAGAGGTGATATTTTACCTTCTGGTTGTCGTGCGGCAGCAGTTTTCGATGCACGCGGCTCCCTTGATTGTTTCATAGGCGTTCTTAGAGGTCGAGAAGTTGTAGCAGTTGACAGTTTCCGTATCTTCTTCGAAGTGCGATTATCGACGTCGTTAGTGTCATCCACTCGAGACACAACTGCTTGACTATGTTGCTTGACTTGGTCACCAGATTTACGAGGGACCTCGACCAACATTTCCTCATCATCTACAACAGGTCCTTTGTCGTGCCCAAGATTATGCTGTTCACATGAATGGGCCGACTGACCGGATCTGCGTACCTCCTTCTCTGCGATGGGTATCACGGCGGTACGCCCTTTACGCCTTGATGGTGCTACTTTCTCATCTGTGGATGTCGGTTTCTGGGAGCGACCTTTGCGCTTGGGTGGTGGCTTGGACGGCTTCTCAGCCCCTATATCTGCAGCGCTGGTTAATGAACGTAAATAAGGGCACTGGGCACTGAACGGCCATACCATCATTTGTAGCCTTCAGCTTCTTAAAAACGGCCTTCTTAGAAGTGGTATCAACCTCCATCAGGACCATTTTTGAGCTTCCTGAAAAGTTCACGGTCAACTGCACTGACACAGCACAATGAAAAACAACCAACCGGCCACAGCATTAGATTTTTCCAGCTGAGGCTTCGCTGTTTGACGACTACGAGCGAGGGATGCATCTTTGTCCTTGAAACGAACTGGTGACATGGAGGAAACACGCGGACGTTTCGCTTTCTTCGCCTTCGAAGGAGACTCCCCAGAAACAGTGCGTGAAAGCAAAATATCAACAAGAGGGTTCTTTCCCGATGGCACGAAGATACTGCAGCCAGGAAGTCCACGTCAGAGAGTATGAAACGGACACAAGCTGGTACACACCCGCCTCGATCTCTGAACCTGGCCTGCTGCCTCTGAGTACGCTTGGCCTTGCTCGCCTCTACGGTGGCGTTGGCCGTGGGCCAGATCACGTTCATGACTGCCGCACGATGACCGTACTGTTCCTTCACTAACACTGTCTGGAGTGAACACAAGCACGCGAGTGGGTTTGCAGCACGTGATTGAATTAGCTGCATCACGTGCTGAGGTCTTGTTGACCTCTGAGCTTTGTCGTAGCGTAGTCGGCCCCAATCTTAGTTCATTTCATTTCATGCACGCAACCGCGACTATGATGATGTCAAGTCGCACCTGTGATTATGTAGAGTGCCTAGTCATCGTATTGTCAATCATTTTACATGTATTATTATCACGCTACTTTACTCTTGGTCATGATATTGCCATCTGGATGAGGACATACGTTCTATCCTGTATACTGCAAATCAAGATGCTATACCGTACAAAGCAAAGCTACACGCACAAAAGGTAGTGCATACTTCAATACTTACGAAGAGGGTCCGCGATCTGCCCATATCCGGATCGCCAGGTCTGGTTCGATCGAACCAGATGCTATCATATTTTGGTTGGGATGTGTCTATCAATACAAGGTGAACTTCAGGAAGACGAAGTAACAGACCATGGATCACTTACTGCAACAGCTACCACGACACCTATCATTTGATTAGAGTATCATGCAAGAGTCGGAAACGAGTTTCAAACGCACCCGAATGCCCATCCAATGTCTGCACAACTTCTCTACTCTGCAAATCCCAAATGTACACCTTATTATCCTCACTACCCGAGACGATCCATTTCCCCCCTGTGACGCTGAAACAGGCAGCGATGCAAAATTTATCGTTGCGGTGGCCAATGTATGTCTTGAGGCAACGCGAAGTGTGGTAGTCCCACAGCCTAATCGCGCTGTCGTGGGCAGTCGACAGAATGTATTTTGAATTGGGAGAAAACTGGACATGTTGGCTGGGATTTGTGGTTGGGCAGGGTCTATCAGCGTGGCGAGTAGGGAGAACGGGGCGTACCATATGGCATTATGTCCCTCTGCAAGGGTCTTAAGACACTGCCCTGTCGTTGTGTTCCATATCCGTCTGCACACGGTTATCGCGGGTTCTACGGCAGGGGATGGATAAAGCATAAAGGGACGTACATTAGCCCATCAAGGGAACACGACACAATCAGGGATGCGTCACGATTGAAATGTACAGCAGTGACGTAGTCGAGATGGGCATTGAGTGTTTTAATGCACTTTCCTGCAACGATAAGCATTTTCGATCCAAAGGGGAGACCACATGAAAATGTACCTCTCGCGACGTTCCATATACGCACGTCACCTTCGCATCCACCGGAGACTAATAAGGTCGACGCAGTGTTGTAGTTGACGCAGAACACGAAGCTTGCATGTCCCCGTAGATGTTTTGTTGTCAAGCCCTGAGGGGCCCACCCATCATTTCCATGATCTATACTCGGGTAGTAGAGACGAACGTACAGTTTCGACGTTCCATATTCGTACACTCGTATCATCTGATGCGGAAGCAAGGTATGTCCCATCGCTCGACCATGAAATGTCTGAGAGACCCTTTGTGTGCCCACTGAGGTTGCGGATCAGTTCTCCTGTGAGAGGCGACCATATTTTGATAACATTGTCCGCAGCTACATGTGTCGCGAAACATATCACAAGATGTGAGCAACTCCACATACAAGAAGCTCAAGCATTCGAACGTACCACACGAAGCGAGAAGGTTCCCGTCAGGACTAAACTTGACTGCAGATACAGACTGGGTATGTCCCCTGAGTGTATGTCGCAGTCTGTAGTTTGGTCTTTCGCGTGGAGCAGCCTGGATCTGTGCACTGGGAAGTGGCGGTGGCACTGCTGGGTGAGATTGAACGGGTGCAGGTGCGGATATCTGTGGGTCATCTTCAGTTGTCTGAGATCCATTATCGTCGTCTGTTGTGGATTCGTCCATGTCTCGTGGATCCATGTGGACTCGGCGTGAGGCTGACTAAGTAAAATACTGTGCTAACCATGAATTGATTAGATAATATATCACATGACTTCTATCCAATCAAACAACGCCATTTTCCCTGTGGGAAAGGCCGCCGCCATGATCATGGCTTTTGCAGCCTGCCACTGGTGCGCCGGTACTCAAAACACTGCAACTCGAGTCGCCGTTTACATCCCAGCGTCCCCCCCAAAAATCTTGCCATACATTCTGTCTCGTCCACGTATCTAAATAACCACCTCAGGGGAGGGCCTCCCAAGGTGGCAGAGAAATTTCTCACCAAATCCACGACAGCATCGTCACCGCGCAACCTTCTTCCCTCCCGCCTCAGCGCGTGCGTTAGCGGAGGACCACAGTAACTGATGTTCTATACGGTCGTACTTGCGAGAATTGGCAAAGCGAATATATACCCGTTCCTCCGATGGGGTGCAGACCTGCGTCTGCTTGAGGCAACGAAATACGCCTCGTTTCGGCCCTGAATTTGCAAGGTCTGTCATCAAAACCACTGCAAGGGCACGCAAACGTTTACTACCTCATTGTAATATGGAGAATAAGTGGAACAGGAATCGCCTACAACCTTAGCATTGAACAGGTCATTAACACTGCCGAGCGCATTCATGGCGAAGCGGCGGGTGACACCTGCCCTGACATTATACACGGTTCGAACGGGCCTCGAGATTGTGGGTCGATGGCAATAATAAACCGATCCCGAGGAGAAAGGACTTCTTCGAAGCCACGGATAAATTGGCAGCTTCCTCTGTTGGGTAGGGTATGCTACGTGTTGCGGATGACTTAGATATGGAACCGTTACTCCACGTCGTGTTTCCGACAGAGGAATCCAACCATAGGATCACTCTGGGACAGTCATTGAACCGCCTCAACCAAATACAACCGTCGTCATAGGTTCCCCACAGTCCAGCAAGGTGGATATGGGCATAACGGCCACGCAGTTCACCCAAGAGTGCGGATCAACTCCGGCCTGTCCAAATCGAGTACAAAGCTTTTGAGCTTCTATTGCATCCAACAGCAGGACTGTCTTATGTACGCAGGGCACTGATGCTAATACTATGGTAAGTCGCGGAAATATGAAGTCAATTATGTAAGTAACTATGCATCCTGCGCCCAATTCAAGGAGTAATGTGCTTTCAGGGATGTAATTGGCTATCTCCATGGTGTACTTTGAAAGGATATCAATTTTCACTCCGGTCTGGCTGATAAGTGATTCGTTCACAGACGAAGGCCCTCCTCGTTGTACAGCAACAATCCTGGAAGCACTTTTTCGTTGTATGGATGAGAGTCCAGTGAGTACTAATGCTCCATAATGTTGGCTTCACCTTCTCGCAACTAATGCCCCCTCGGTGACGTCATCGCCCTGCCTCTGGGGAGCTGCTGGACCTGGTGCTTTCCATCCTGATGGCTCCGAAACTTGTCCGGTTGGACCGCGGCAACTCTTCCTTTGATCCTACGCCCCCACGCCCCTCGCCCCGCCTCTGGAAAGCTGCTGGACCCTGGTGCTCTCCATGTGGACATCCCCTGATGGCTCCGAAACTTGTCCGGCTGGACCGAGGCAGCTCTTCTTTTGATCCCACGCCCTCCACCAATGACATCCCACTCCTCACCAGCTGTGAATCTCGAGCACTAAGTTTGCTGTCCGAAGTGTTGTGTGCACATTCCTGGTGAGCCATGTGGGTATTAAGTAAAACTGAATTGAGTTTATTAGATGTGATGATGATCCGAGACCAAAATCTCGTCTCGTCTTTTCTCTTAGAATGAGAAAGTGACAATGCGGGAGAATGCATGTGCCTCCCAACTCCGATACTCGTCTGACACAATGGATTTGCCTGTTCCAAAACCATCGGCGTGATTCCAGTACCATCTTTAGCTCCATGCTTCGCGCAAGAACATTCAGACTGCATTATGTTTGGCGCAGCTTCCTCCTCGATCCACAGACCTTCGTTTACTATGTAAATGCAGCCTACCACCTGTCATTATTTCCCATTCGATATTGCCTTGACCACCTGGTGCAGACTTACCACCTTTTAGAGTATGGACACTACTTGTCACAGGAATTCTACAGACATCGTTGCGCTTGATGCGCCTTACGGGCAGGATTCCATACAATCCACTCTGTCTGTGGATAGGAACTTTGACCTCGAGAAGCCTACCCTCCTTAGTATATCTGATTTTCCCGATGGTGGTTTGCGAGCATGGTCTGTTGTAATTGGAGTGAGCACAATGGTCACCTCACATTTTTGCTCTAATGGATTATTTTCATGGATACAGGCTCTTTTGATGTCTTTTGCTACGTGAGCTAGGGTTCACTTCTGAGCAGAGGTTCCTACGTCCATGACTAACCATTAGCCCTGAATAGCTTTGGCTGGACCAGTTCCTTCGGAGTACGTCTGATCAGAAGACAATCATAATCCATCTCAAAAATTTCGCAGGTATTCCAGACATACTATCAGACAAACACATTCCGAGACCTCTCTGCTTCAAATATTGCATGTATAGGGTCCATGCAATATGGCCTTGCTTTCGTACCAGTACGTGTCCTCAACTTGCTGCGCATAACCATGTTAATGTCCTTCCAGGCATTATTCACGGGCCGCTTACTCGATCTCGGTTACTACAATGGTCCGCTTGCCATTAATAGTATCATTTATATCACTGCACTGGTATGTGGCAATTGAAAGTAATTGATGCTCCTCTGATGCAACATCTCTAGTTTCTCGTGGCTGAGTGTAAGACATATACACAAATCATGTTATGTCAGGGTGTGGCGACAGGAGTTGGTTGTCGTTCATCTGATCATTTAGAGATGACTAATTTAACTTCAGTTCTTTGCTGGGATGATTTTTGGCTCTTGTCCTGCAGTTGTTTCCCATTGGTGTACACTTGGACTCTCATACTGTCATAGCTGCTCACTGACACAATTTCAGTCCTGAAAAAACGATCTCAAGCTTATGGTGTGCTTGCAGTGGGATCAGGCACAGGTGGCACCATACTTCCGATATTGGTACAGCAACTCTTTGATAAAGTCGGTTTCAAATGGACTATACGCATTACAGCATCTGTCCTTGCTCTGGCGGTGTTCGCCGCGAATTTAGTTGGTGTTCTCCATCCACTGTCTCACTGTTATTGACCCTGCAATTAGTTACTTTGCCCCCGCCTGCCGCCATCTAATGTCAAGGGGGGATTATTTAATTGGGCGGCCTTCAAAAATCCAGCATTCACATGTTGCGGTAAGACAATCCTACTTTATACTCCGAATGCCATGTTTAATAGTCACGTCAGTCATTGCTTATAATGTGGCATTACTTGGCCTCTATGTTCCTCTTATCTATCTTGACCTCTCAGGCCAAGCTGCAGGACTCTCACCAAATTTCACATTTTGCTTGATTTCCGTTGCCAACTGTTCCTCTCTGATTGGCCGGTTGTCTTCAGGAATCCTCGCGGACCGATATGGGGCCCTGAATACGCTGATCCCCGCCGTATTGATTAGTAGCCTCATGAGCTTCGCATGGCCATTCGTAACCTCCCAAGTTGCACCGTTGGTCGTCGTGACGATCATATACGGCTGTACGACGGGTACATTTACCAGTTTGCTCCCGAGCACTCCAGCTCGTCTGGGTGGAATTAGTGATGCTGGCAGAAGGTATGTCCACAGTACATCATGATTATGTGGCTGCATGTAGAATTGAAATCCTGTTTTCTTTAGGATTGGCATGGCAAATACAGTTATGGTGAGAATGTTCACATTGTCTTATCACCCATTTACAGTAATTTCGGTGTCTTAGATTTTCGGCGCGGCGGCGGGGCCACCCCTTGCTGGTGTTATACAGACCACATCTGGTGGATTTAAGGACGTCGGTTTTTACTCTGGTGGAGTCGTCATGATTGCATGCATACTTCTGATTATCACTCGACGGCTGGCTCTGGGAAAGTGGACTGGAAAGTTCTAACACACGCTGACACGAGTTGAGTTGCATCGTCCAGGGCAATGATTTAGTACATTTCCGCTATCATCGCAGGTAGTTCGCAATGATAGCATCTTCAATCCCGAGTGTGAGTAGATGCTCGACAATATCCAGCACTTGACCACGAAGGGTTTAACATTGGCAGCGACAAACATGCAAAGATTGAATTGTAGTACAAGGTACCATGGATACTCTGGCCGTGCAGCCCACGAAGTAAAGACCTCCAGTAGAGGGCGCCTGCGTGTTCTCCTGGTCCAGGGCAGCTAACCGACACGCGATTATCGTGTCGAATGCAGACGGCAAGAATGGTGTAAAGTCGAAACACCACCAGAGCACAGAACGTCTGCCGATCTCCATTGACCAAGTTGTCAGATTGACCGCATAGACTTCGCAATAGCATTTTCCTTGGAATCCGCCATGTCTTGTGCGTCCACATTATCGTTCTTCATCCTCTTCTTGTCGCTCGTCAAGTGTAGAAGGACTGCTTCACTTTTCACTCTTCTCTTTGATGTTTAAGCCAGCACCGCCTATCCCTGAATCACGGAATATCCTAATCCGGCTGTAGGCTGTGGCAAAGCTTGTGGTGCCCACTTTAGCTTGCACTAAATCGACTAATTCCGTCGCTGTCGTTCTAAGCTCATCTGTCATCATATCAGCCGAAATTGCATCAGAAAAAAAAAGGTGAGACTTGCAATAGCCGACGTACCCATGGCGGTGTCGTGGATCATGTCTTCTTCTATGATGCGGTATACAGGAGTCAAAATGTGGGGAAGGAACTGTTCCAGCTGTTGTCCTTCCATATGCGACGCCATCGCTACGAAGAACCGGAAGACAGACAAGGGAATAAGCGACCAGTTAGCCTATTTCAGGCTATATCAGTACCCTATAGACCACAGCAAGCAACGAGTGCTTACGGCTGCAGTAGCTGTATTCCGACGCGCAATATGTGCAGACTGCACCTGGAATGACAGCTTAGAGAAAAGCCATGGAAGTTGGTTGCTGCCTCGACCATCCCGGACTTCTGACTCGGCCACATCATCGCCCTCGGACCCAACCTCACCGTTGGAACCCTCAGTGATGCGGGACTCCTGAGGATGTCGATGAGCGATGAACCATTTGCCTACCAAGGATCGATTCTTGACGATTTGTAATGCCGCGGGTGCTTCCGTGTTTGGCCTCTTGAGCATCGGCGGTATCTTGCATAGTTGCATGTATGAGTGGGCTGCCCTCGACAGTGGTCATTGTCTGCGTAGATGGCTGAGTTACTGCGAACAACGATCCAACACGTGCATCCACTTCATCTTCGAGTAGTCCGTAGTCAATTCCGGATATAATATATGAGGTTGATAAAATTTGTCATACTCGACTAATAACTCTGGCTGCACTGGCAATTCATCCTTGCCTTTCTTGGGCGTATTTATGATGTATATGTTCAGTAAGGTTTCCCTGCGTATTCGGGGAAGTTTTTCTTTCACAAAGTGTCTATATCAAACGGTCAAAGCGACTCAACAGAGCCAGACAGCCAATTGATTCACCTTGCTCCAGCGTGACCATTCCTCACGGCCAAGTTGAGGCCGATTCTTCGAAGACCGTTGAGCGTGAGCCTTGGACCCATGTTCAGGTGTTGTACGACTTTGTACAAATTCGATGGTGGTAAAGGTCCTTTCGCCATTTCTTTGTGTACGGCAAGAAATAATAAGACTAATTTTCCCGAGTGACGGTGGTTGTTTGGTTGTGTTGAATTCTAAAGCCTTTGTCTTCCTTTCTTGGAACCAATTTACTCTACACAGCACTGTTCTAGTCATTGCTGGTATTCCAGTTGTCCAGCCTTGGTGGAGGATGATATACTTGTTCTGCGCAGGCCAAAGAGGAGTACGACTGGAAATAGGTAAGGCGCTCTTTTCAGACTGCCGCAATCAACTTATATTGATATTACACAAGGATGGAGCCGAACTAGGGCTTGAGGAGACTCAAGAGCTGGAAGAGGATATTGATTGTGTGAATTACAAGGGTGTGTAGTGTTCTTTGTTCCTTCCTCATGAAGAAGAGATTTATTAGTGGTTGGATATGACATACAGACGAAGAAGAAGTCTTCGAGTCCGATTTTGCGAGTACGGATGAGGAGGCTATGCATGAAGAAACTGAGGTTGGAGATCAGGCGTTGTAAGAAGAAGAGAGGCGAGTTCGTAGGTGTGTGTGCACATCTTTTCATAATGATATTATGCTACTTAACGGAGATCAAAGGCTGTCCGAGCTATGGGAAGGCAACAGCAACCGCTCACGCGCGACAACGCGTGGCATTTAATCCAGAAGCAGAGTTATCTATTGTGAAACCTCGTGTCCAAAAGCCGAAGCGGCGGGTCTCGCTTGGGATTGCACTAAACGCGGAGACGGGGGAAGTCATCGAGGAGACGATCAATGCGGGAGGTAGTACTGTAACCGGAAAGCGGCAGAGTAAAAGGCGGCATACTATGATGAACACTACAGCCACTTTCACCCGCATGAAAGATGCGGAAGTAAAGAAGGTATGCATTTCTCGTTCATGCGCAGTGGGTCCAGCTTCGAGGTGACGGCCACATAGGCAGCTCTACTGAAGAAACTCAAAATCGCTATGCGGATGCATACTCAAGACGAACTTATCGCGCGTGCACTTGATACAGAAGAAGGCAATATCCTCGAACGTCATAATTATCTACACCTAGAAGAGAAGCGTGCCCGCGTTCGTGTGGTGCGTCAGTCGATCACGGGACCTGTGCTGCGTTGGATTAGCAAGAAGGAACATGTGAAAGTGCCCGTTCCTGTACAGCCCGCGGAGTGTATGGGCCACAGTATACCTTTGTGCATACGGTGGGTAGGATTATGGATATCTTGTCATAGAGTTCTCTCAATGCACGTCTTAATCATCCAACATTTTCGCCTCCATTCGCAATTGTTTTCAAGTCTCGCTATCAAAGTCGTTGACTCGTCGCCCCCGACGCCCCGTATCTGTTTCAACATGCACTCGCAAATGTATTCAAGTCTCGTCGCCTTGTTTTCCTTGTCATTACATCAAGTTATCATTGCCGTTCCTAGATTATCGCTCGTGGCTCTACGCTCCAATCGCAAATCATACAAATCGTGTTCTCCCATACGCTATGCATCCCTTGCCACATGTCTAATTGTTTCCTACCTCGTTCACGCCTTCCTACCACACATTGCTATTCCATTGCTATTCGCAGTAGTAGGCGCCATTTTCAGAAATAAACAGTTTGTCATGCTATTTTTAACCGGTGTGAGAAAGCAAAGCAGCGGAACAGCCAGTGGACCCCTCCATCCCAAAGCGAAATCTCTTTGGAGAGCAATAAGTCTGCTCTGAAAGCAATTCCGACTGCTTTCAGAGCGGATGTTCCTAGTTTTACAAAGCGATCACCTCTCCGACCGCTTTAACGCTCTGACCTCTTTGCAAAGCCCGGGCCCGGTGTTTTCCTGATGAACACTTGTATCCTGACTTTTAAACCTAAATGTACAAGTACACAATGATCTCATGTTATGATTATGCACAGGTATGGCTCTATACAGTCTCAGTTCTGCGAAAACTAGAAATGAATGATATCGTCACAAAAAGATGGCATCCAACACTCACATCCAATGGAAGCGGTAAGCCTTCATTATCCACCTTGCCATCCAAGTACTGAGAAATCAGTGAGAGGGCATACTCATCACTCTCCACGGTACAGGTGCGCGGCTCTGGTTTTCTTACCCAACCGAAGGTACCTCCCTTGCGACCATGCATATCTTGCCCGATCGGAGCACAAGAGTCGAAATCAATGATTACTGGATGTCCTTGATTGTTGAGCATGATATTTGTTGGATTGATATCATTGTGCACCAGGCCAAGGGTGTCGTGCAGAAACTGTAATCCTTTTGCGACCCCAGAAACAATGACGTCACGATCCAAAGGCGCACCACTTTGAACTGCATCGTGGAGCGAGCGTTTGTACTTTCTCAAGCATATGGCGGTTAAGTCTTGGCCGTCGCGGATGGATCCGTAGTAGTGGCATATGTTTGGGTGAGGATATTGCTTCACAATTTCATACATCTCTGCCTCTATGAGCATGCCTTCTCCGGGAGTCTTAGCGGAAGGGACCTCGGGCAGCATGATGACTGGCCTCTTTTGATAGGAATCCAGCGGGGGCGGCCGTGGGCACTCAGTAAGCGATGAATTCCAATGTGCCTTGAAAAGTTCCATAGGGATGGGGCTCGGAGTCGGAAGGTCATTAAGGTCAAATGCACCATCCCTCGCCGAATGACTGATCTGATAATAATTTTCACCGTCCTTCCAAACAGTAACGGTGTGGTCAAAAGTGTCGGTTTCCACATCCCAAGCTTCGTAGCTCGTGACGAGTTCTCGCATATTTGGTGCTCGAGGATTTCAGATGTGATCTATGCGATATGCTCTAGAGTCAAGGATTGAGACCTGAGACTTCAAAGGCAAATAGAGGACTATACGGTCGCTGCTCTCGTAACACAAATCAGAACGTCTTGTACGCCGGTGACTATGGAAATATCAAAGTGCATACTACGCATTGTGAGGTTACTCACATTCCAGAGTCCTTTGCGCGATTATGATACTACAGATCGCGCGTACGAGTGGCCGTATATCAATCGCGGACTCGGGAGGCGAAGAGGTTTCTCCCGTGTTTATCTATGTATCCCTAAGTTCACAGTACTGATGGTATTTCTAGGGTAGAGCACGGGTCGACCGCTCCAAAAATACGACAGGATGCCAGCCGCCGTCAGTCATCGTCGTCGATAAAAAAAACCGTCTCTCTCGCGACAGTGAATTTTCCGAGCGCACTCTACTTCTCAACACATATGGCTATTTATACGGACGTTGCTGGTTCATGCGTTCATGACACCGAAGGTGTGAGAAACAGGAGAAGATCTGCTGTGCTTCACTCGCTCTCGCTGGTCCCACTGACCTCAGATAAAGCGGACTATGTGCAACATAACTGAGATATATATGGTCAAGAAGGCTGGTGCTTGCCCGGAGAGACGGTCAATACTTTGTTGGCATAGACCATTCTCGTGGTTCTGCAAGAACGCAAGTGAGCTGAAACGGAATTGACCGTCCCCGTGTTGACTTCACCAAAAAACGTTTTTGGACGCGAATTGTAGATGTATTGTTCAGGTTAACTGGATACATAACAC
>Ga0307518_10000034_pt1 | contig 93405 bp, 137 predicted proteins | sample 25_EM_MG_FD_203889 | JGI IMG/M metagenome (GOLD analysis project Ga0307518, IMG submission 203889) | Populus trichocarpa ectomycorrhiza microbial communities from riparian zone in the Pacific Northwest, United States - 25_EM | ecosystem: Host-associated > Plants > Roots > Unclassified | place...
ATTCCCTTGTCCCTTCTAGCTCCATGGCCGAGACCATTCCCACTGCGCTCTACGAGGTAACCTCCGCTGACCAGACTATCACCCAGAGGAAGCCCTCTCTCTTGACTTCTTCGGGAGGGTTAAAGGAGGCTGTGACAGACATCAACTTTAACCCACCCAGCACCCAGGAAGATGAGTTCAAGCAGCGCAAGGAAGTGCTCGGCAAAAAAATTCAGGATGCATTACTACTTGGTTTGGCGGCGCTCATCCTTGGCTGGTGGATTTCTGCCACAGTGCTCAAATCTACGCGTCACAGATGGTAGGTCCGTTCTCCGCCGTATTTCTGACACGCTAATGCAATAGCCCACAGGTTGCAACAGACAATCTTTGCATGGCTCTTCTTGCTGTGAGTGCATTCCGAGGTCCCACGAGAGAGTCTTTGTTGAAGATCTTTTTTCGCCAAGTATTATCTCCTTCAGATTCATTCCGAACTCTGTCGTCACCAAACCGGTAGAAGCTATCTGGGTCCCATTTGTCCAGGAACCTTGGTATAAGATCCCTCACAATTTCAGGCTCGCTATTGGCTGGGTCTGTCTTCTTGCCTTGGTCTTCGGTTCCGCATTTGGCTTTCCCCTGTCTGCTGTAGGTTGTCGTCTTTTGAGCTCCGCGATCATTGCCTTCATAGAGACATAGAATAGTGATTATGCTCACAGAGCAATCTCGGTTGTCGGCCTTTTCGTGTTCCAGTGTGGATTCTACCTGAGCTCCATCGACCGCTCTGCAATCTGCTGGTACGTTGTACACTGTCTCTATCCTCTCCGTGTATTTCATGGGTCTTCTAGGCCTACTGTCATCACTGGCTTGCTTATCCAGCAGACTGTTGCTTTATTCGTGTTGAAAACCCGCGCCGGTTACTCCTTCTTCCGATACATCGCAAACCTTGCTGAGGACTTCCTGACCCAAGCCAATAACGGCGCTGAGTTCTTTTTCGATGCCGAAACCATCTCGAAACATTGGTTCTACGTCAACACTGTGCGTTTGTTTCACTTATCTTCACTATTTTCAGTCGCATTAAGGTTCAATAGCTTGCTTCAATCATCTTCTTCATTGCAACTGTCCAGATGCTTTACTACGTACGTCAACCTTTCTATCTAATTTTCTTGTTTGCTAAAGGCCGTGCCCATAGCTGGGTGCCATGCAATGGATTATCAAAGGATTGTGAGTCGGTCATCCACGGTTGGCATGAATTCCTGTGACCTTTCTTCCTGAAGTGCGTGGATCTTCTTTAAGCTCCTGAACGTGTCTGGCGCAGAAGCAGTGGTCGCTGCCGCATCTCCATGGGTCGGACTAGGAGAGTCCGCTTGTCTGGTCAAGCCTTATGTCGACGTGATGACGCCATCTGAGCTCCATCTCTGCATGACTTCCGGTAAGTATCGTGTTCAACTATAATCTAGCGATATTGATGAGAGTATGTGTAGGTTTCTCCACAATTTCCGGTGCCGTGCTTACTGCATATATTGCTCTGGGTGTTCCTCCCCAGAATCTTGTCACATCCTCGGTTATGTCCATTCCTGCTTCCATAGCTATTAGCAAGATGCGCATCCCAGAAACTGACGAACCGGTGACTCGCGGGCGTGTCATTGTCGACCGTGGTGACGAGGACGAGGACCGCCCCGTGAACGCCCTTCATGCTTTCTCCAAGGGTGGCTGGTTTGGTTTGAAGGTCGCCGGCCAGATCGTGTAGGATGACATTTGCCACCAACTTGATTATTTGGCTGAATAGAAACTTGCAGGACGAACGTGCTTATTATCATATCTCTCGTCTCGGTCATCAACGGTTTATTGACCTGGGTTGGCCATGGATTTGGCATCAACCAGCTTACCTTGCAGCTTATCCTGGGCTATGTCGGATACCCTATCACGTTCCTTCTTGGTGCATAACCTCAACTCCACTGGTGACCATCTGTTTACTTTTCCTTTAAGGTATCCCAAGCCATGAAATTCTCCGGGTCTCTCAACTGCTTGCCATTAAGCTCATTGAGAACGAGTTCGTAGCTTACACAGGTGCGTTTTTACTTTGGACGAACGTAGGATTTTTTTTCCGAAGCCCGCACTTTAGAGCTTTCTGCCATTCAGGCAAGTTCAAACCCACTCTCGAATCGCGCTTTCACCATCGCATCGTACTCGCTTTGCGGCTTCGCCAATCTTGGTTCATTTGGGATCACAATTGGTGTGCTTAGCGCCCTTGCACCCTCACAAGCCAAGGTTATCACGCGAATGGCGACTTCAGCTCTGATCTGCGGTTTCATTTCGTGAGTAGAGCAGCTACTGATATCCTTTCTCGACTCATTGTATCATCAAGGACGCTGCAAACGGCGAGCATCGCGTAAGTATCACTTACCCTCTACGTGTAAATCGTGAAACTCGACGTGAAATACAGGGGAATGCTGGTCTGACTTACGAGTGGAAAAATACCCCGTATATTATGCCTTACAGTTTAGATGGCTTCTAGTTGTAATTCATAAGACCTTGCAAAAATGTGCGACATGAGTAACGAAAACATGTTTCCTCGGTGTACAGCAACAACTCGTGTCGATCGAGTGACCTCAGGGTTATGAGCCCCGTGCGCTTCCGTTGCGCCATGTTGCTCTGGCGGATGGTTTTTCCCCTAAACACATGGCATTTTACTCTTTCACGAAGAGGTACAAAAATTTTAGCAACAACTCGTTTCGATCGAGTGACCTCGGGGTTATGAGCCCCGCGCGCTTCCACTGCGCCATGTTGCTATTGCAAAGTAAACGACGGCTTATGATTCAAAGAAAGTACGGGCTCGGAACAAGCGTGTCGTTCGTCCCATGCAGTTGACCATGCAGTTCATGGTGCCAATCATAATACGTACCCTATCTGCACCCGACCCAGGGTTACTATGCATCCTACCTTCAAACGCATTCCAAGTTCAAGAAATTGGGCAAGATATGCCATCTACGCTGATCGTAGCATCATAGTCCTCAACAAGCCGCCAGGCCTAATTTGCCAGGGCTTAAAAGGCCAGAGACACGTAGGCAACATCTTCAATCAAGAGGATGAGCTCATTCCCTCTGTTTCTAGGGTCCCTTGTCGAGAGATGTCGATAAATTTAACGATTTATTGCATGGTGGGCCTGTTTTCTTGCACCACACCATAAGTTCGACGCTGAAATAGAACGCTGCACACTGTACAGACCTCAAAGACCGATTTCATATGGACAACTTGCCCTATGCTGTGCACCGGTTGGACAAAGTATGTATGTCCTCGGCACTTGGGTCTCGTTCGCGGATAATCATGTTTTGCCCTCTTTACAGTTGACTACAGGCGCGCTTGTGCTCGCCAAGAATCTTGTCACAGCAAGGCAGCTCGCACAGCAATTTCAAACGAGAACGGTTAGCAAAACCTACCTCGCACTTGTACGTGGAGGTGCGAAGTCATTTCCCTCCAAGTATGGTGAGATTAGGGAGGCGCTTGAGATCAACAAGGAAGGTCGCGTGTCGATTGGGGCAGCTTGCGACGCCAAGTTCGCAGCTACTGATTGGGAGTTGATTGGTTCTTCAGTGAGTCGCGTTGAAGGTGTCTTGTTCATGCTGACCCGAATCGACTTATCAGACAAAAGTACCACTGTCGTTGCTCAGACTCACCCTCCACACGGGCTTAAAGCATCAGCTTCGCGTCCATCTTGCACATTCGTTGCATGGTATGCGCTTGCGTTTCCGCCTTCATAACTTCAGAAACTAACGATATTGTAGCACCTATTCTTGGTGACACTTTCTATAGTCACAAGCCAATCTCTGAAAAGATCACCAGCCTTCTCCATATACCTCAAGATAGGCTATTCTTGCATTCCTCGCGATTGGCGCTTTCTGTGAGTGCTTTTCGTCTATCCACACGTTTTGTGTCGTCCCTTCAATATGAGACACTACATGTAGCGATACAGGAACACTGGTGCCAAGCGACATTTTCGACTTGGGATAACCGCTGCTTTACCTGGAGACTTTGTCTCGATATGCAATGATTTAGGTATTCAGTTGGACCCGATGGATATTTCAGGTGGCCTCTGTGTCGATGATGTGCCTGTTGGTGGTAATAGTATCGAGGACCTCCAGGGGAAGTGGCTCCGGCCATGGCGTCATCTTTCAACGGAATTGTAATCTGTGGTTTTATAATAGTAGTAGGCAAAATAGAGGGTTCCGTCCGACAACGAGCGAACGCTGCGTGCTCCGTTCTGGTGATGCCAACCAAAATGATGGTGAGACTTGGACAACTTAAATATTGACGGCTGCGACGACACTAAGTTGGTCACTATACCCACTTCTCATGCCCAGCACATAATGCCTTCTGCAATACACCTTATCTTTAGTATCATCTGTGCAGCAACTACGCCACTAATATGCCTTGCGTTCTACTATGTGTTCGTCGTACCCCGGTTCAACCCTCTTCAAACACTGGCTGGCCCCCCAGTACGCACATTATTCGGCAGCCACCTATCTTTCGTGCTCAAGTAAGCTCAATGCTCCATCGTTTGTAGACTCATGACACCATCATTACAGTCCCTATCGGTCGCCGAAGGCTCACGCGCTATTCGTCGAGAAGTATGGGCGTCATGTACGCATTAAGGGACTGGGTCCCGTGCGTATTTTTCTACGTGTAGTTGCTTCGTTCTGAGTCCATACTAATCTCACATCCCACAGTGGGACGTGCGGCTCCTGCCCCTCGATCCTGTTTCTGTGGCACACGTACTCAAGCACAGTACAATCTACGAGAAGCCATGGCAGTCGCGCCGACTCATAACCAGCCTCATTGGGTGCGGCATGCTGGCAGCCGAGGGTATCATGCACAAACGCCAACGACGCGTCGCTACCCCCGCGTTTTCAATTCAAAATTTGAGATCGATTGTTCCTGTCGTATTCAGCAAAGGAAACGAACTTCAGGCGAAGTGGTGTGAAATACTGGACAGTTCAGAGGATGCTTCCAAGGGGGTAGAAATTGACGTCTGCCATTGGATCAGTCGGGCGACATTTGATGTCATTGGTCTGGCAGGTAGGTTTGCGGCTCGGAGGAGTATCTGCGTGTAATGACAATTGGACAGGCTTTGACTACCATTTCAATGCCATTCAAAATGAATCTGATGAGCTTTTTCATGCATATAAGGAGATGTTTGAGATAGCGGTTTCCCAATGCGATGGAATTCGGACTGTGGTCGGCATATATATCCCTCTGTTTAATGAACTCTTCGTGAGTTGTGTACGGTCTTTTGCCTTTAGCGGCGGTTCCTCATCCTCGAGCAGCCAGATGAACGAACGAAGACGATCAAAAGATGCGAAGGGGTGATTCAACGTGTTGCTGGAAGACTCATCCAGCAGAAGAAGTCCAGAATTATGGAGGGCGAGAAAACCGGTGCTGGATACTCTGGGAAAGATCTACTCACCTTGCTAAGTACGTTTATGCACACCAAATGGAACGTTTCTGAACAATCATGCAGTTAAATCGAACCTCGCAACCGATCTGCCTCTTGATCAGCGCATCTCAGATGAGGATATCCTTCACAACATCAACACATTTATGTTTGCAGGTTCAGATACCACGTCACTTGCCCTAACCTGGACTTTGCTTTTACTGGCCAAGCATCCGGTGTCTCAGCATCGTCTACGAGCAGAGTTGCTTGAAGTTGTACCCTCAACCCCTGTATCCCGACTAACTACCGAAGAGATCGAATCATTGTATAATGCCGTATCAAACCTTCCGTATCTCAACGATGTTGCGCGAGAATCCTTACGCTTGATTCCGCCGGTCCATTCCTCGCTACGCGTGGCAACACAGGACGATGACATTCCGACTTCGTACCCGGTTCATCTCCGTGATGGGACCACATCCAATCAAAAGTATATCCGAATATCGGAAGGATCCTTTGTACATGTCCCTGTAGAAGCATTCAACTTGGATAAGGAAATGTGGGGTCAAGACGCATGGGACTTCAAGTCAGTTATGCGGTTCTGATCGCTGTTTTACTTATCACAGCTTCTTTTGTTGAACAGTCCAGAGCGTTGGAATAATCTCCCTGAAGCTGCTTCGGCGCTCCCAGGTCTATTCCCTAATTTATTGACTTTCTCGGCTGGCCCTCGGGTATGTCAAACCTAGAAATGAGGCGTTGTGTGCGCTGATTCATCTTTCCAGTCATGTATTGGTATGCGGTTTTCTATGATTGAAATGAAGGTATTTCTCTATATTCTCTTGACCAATTTTGTATTCTGCGAGACGAACAAGGAGATCTTCAAAGCAAACGTGTAAGTTCCCCTTGTCGATGTTGACTCGTCTCTCACTTTCTTGAAATCCAGTGTCTTAACTCGTCCGTATGTGGTTGGTCGGTACAAGGCCGGAAGTCAGTGCCCTCTACTAGTGAAGAGGTATACGGGGAAGGATTGCTGAAAATTTGGCCTTCCGACGTTACGGCGACACCAACCAGCTGGACGCATTTTGGACGATAAATACATGATTCATTTGCAAGTTTGTTCACTGAAACAAAATTGACATACAGGAAGATCATAACAAGTGGAATCTAATGTACAAGAAATGCCATATTTCATACAATGCATACGCCGAATTAGCCAGAAATGATGAAGGATCCAGGTGTGATCAGTGACATCACCTTCGCCCACGATGAGAGAGAGAGGAGTAGCACAACAAACAGTAGAGACTGTTAAGACGCACGGCAGACAGTATTTGGTACGTATCAGAATCCAATTGGTACCGAATAGTAGTAGTGGCGGGAAGTGGCGGGAGTGTGTGGCGTTGGGGGAGAGGAGTTGGGTGGCCTCCTCCCCCAAAATGAGATGCGGCGTCGGAGTCGGCCTGCGGATCTAACGAACTTCTTTATTTTGCTGTCGCTAGGCTGCTTACGCACAGAATTTGGACGGGGCTGTCGGGGTGGCCCTTGTCGCGGAGTAGAAACGTTCATCTCCACCAAAGACTTCATCGGTGCACCTGATGAGCGAATGTGGGACTGCCGGGGTGGAGTCGCCGTTGGAAAAGCTGCTACTGCACTGGCAGCATCACCAGTAACGGACCGCAGCGGTTGAGGCAAACCAGGGGGCGGTGGAAAACGACGGCCATTTGCTACCATGGTTATCTGTCGCACAGGATCTCGATTCTCCGCTACGGAGCACACGACAGGTGAAAGAGATGATCTCCTTTTGATTTCCGAGCTCTTTGGCGGTCTAATTGAGGCCCCTGTCACTGAATGAGCCTTCTGTAGTTGATAAGGGGAGTGCGCCCTCAGCCTAGACAAACCAGAGCTGAACTTGTCGAGCGCAGAGATCTGCGCTGCTGGCAGGCAGACAGGTTCGCGTGGGTTCGTATGGATGTTAGCAGTGTCTTTGTTTGACCGGAGGTCCACCTCGTCGTCTGCCAGCAAGTGTTCATCCCAATGTTTATGTCCGACTTTTTCAGAACCCCGCTGTCGAGGAATAGGATTCCTATCCGGTTCTCGTGCAATTACCTGCTCCTGGATAACATCGAGAGAACAAAATCTTCGCTTATTTCTTGCAGAGTCGGCTGGTCGACTTGCTAGACTAGCGTACGTCAACGGGGCAGCTGGGTGGTTCAAATTCTTGGGGCTACCGATTGGGAGTTTGATGAGTTGTGTTCCCGAGGCAGTACGTAGTTTCCTCGGAGGAATTAGGAGCGATAAACTGCGTGCGGTGGAACGCCGATGATAGTCCATAGTGGAAGGAGGGGACTCCGACAGCACAGGGGAGCCGCGAAAAGGGTGGTCATCGAGGTCAGTCATTCCAACCATCAGACCGACCTCACGGAACAGTGTGCAGCACATTGAGCTGTCCACAGAACCGAGACCGTCCTCGCCGCTTGTGCTGGTTCTAACTGGTGTTGGGGAAAGGGGTATGTCACTGTGATTGCCACGCACGGGATTTCCCGGTTCTGCATGCCCGAAGTCACAGGCAAACCGACGAGGTCTGCAAGGCGATGTTGGGGAGGATTCACCCTGCATCTCAGCTAGACATGGACCGCTGACTGGAGACGAAGTCTGGGGCAATCCACCATTCTCTTGTGGTCCACCAGGGGGTAGTAATACGGGGAGACGGGTCAAGTCCTTACTCTGCTTAAAGAGGTCGAATGATTCCGCATTCCCAGCAGAAAGACCGGTATGCAGCATGTCGTATGAGTGAGCACCGCGCCCCATAAAAGAGCCTGTGACGGCGGTTTCGTGTGGATAAGCAATTGCAGTCGCTGGCGGAACACCACCGTCGGGCGTTTGTGGTAATGATTGCGTGTCATTAACCGTTGACAACGATGCGGAACTAAGGGGATTGCGGAATTGGAACTTCTGTTGATTATAGAAAGGTCGAAACATACCTGTGGACGGAGTGGCCGAAGAGATACTGGAAGGGGACCATGAATTGCTCGTCAGAAGAGAGCGGCAGAATTCCTGTAGCAGAACTTACTCGGTGACCATGTGAGGGGGGACGCAGCACGGGTTGATGAGGATGTTCAATACCCGAGCCTTTGCAGAGCCGAACACCACGAGCAACACTATTGTCGTCCAACGGGTTTCGTTTGACATATTCCGGAAACATGATTATATCAATAGGTAAAATTTGCCGTTTTATTATTCTGTAGGTGATCGATGACTTAGAGACAAGATGGTTCGGAAAATCACCGGGAGACATACATCGGGAAATGTTAGACAGAAGCAACAAAACATAACACGGTTACAGGAATAACAGACGGGGCATGCGGGAAGCGGTCGAAAGCTGGTGGTGGTGGTGAGTGAGATGTTGGCGTGTATCAAAATGCCGGACCCCACCCTCTTTGTAGGTTTGGAGTATAGCGTTAATGGTGTGAATACTACGTGAGGTGAGGTGAATAGCACATCGCGACGTGGCACCAGCGAGAGACGTTCGACGTGGCGGACAGACCTCAGAGTTGTCATTTCTGCACGTCCAGGTCACGAAAAAAAGAGGACATATCAAATCTGGGTAAAAGAAATTTCAAATCTAAGCCTGTAATCGATCTCGGACTCAGTTGGGTGGAACCAGTCCTCGCAGTGATACCTGACGGCCATGCCAATGAGAGTATGAAAGCATCAAGTTGTGTGCTCGAAATACATGGGAAATGCCATAACCATACACCTAATATGCCTTCTTGCCCGCCGTCAGTTGCAAGTGAGCACTGTGTTCGTCATACGGAACCTTGGAGAGAGGTATTTCTCGCCATAGGTCAGGAGTGAGGAATGCATATGTTTGTGTAAGCTGAAACGAATTGTGGGTCAAGGATTGGATTTATCTTAAAAATACATACCGCGGCGAACGTTGCTTTCAAGAAGTTGCCCATCGTGGCAGTCGAACCCTTTGATTGAGTGTAACAGTCCTCAACACCAGCCAATTGTAGAAGACGCTTGGAGGCAGGTGCAGCGACGAGGCCCGTGCCACGAGGTGCGGGGATCAACCGACACATGACGGAGCCAACCTTACCGCTAACCTTTGAAGGGACGGTGTGTGGCTCACCGAGAGCGGCACCCCAGTAACCTCTCCGGACGGGTATTACTGAGAGCTTGGCAAGGATAATGGCGCCGCGGATAGCAGTCGCGACTTCCTTTGCACACTTCACACCCAACCCCACATGGCCATCGAAATCACCGATAGCAACAAATGCTTTGAAACGAGTGCGTTGACCAGCACGGGTCTGCTTTTGAACTGGCATGATTTTCATGACTTCATCCTTGAGCTTGGGCAAGAAAGAGTCGACGATCTGGTACTCCTTGACAGGGAGGGAGAAGAGGTAGATTTCTTCCATCGATTTGATTTTACCGTCTTTAACAAGACGGCCAAGCTTTGTGACAGGAACCCTGCAGACGGCGAATCAGATGCCTTGCAAGGAATCGTGTATGCATGTCAGCGAACCATTCTTTTTCCTCGTCCTTGCGACCACCACGGCGGGGTCCACGGCGGCCCCTTCCACGGTCCCCGCGACCACGACCGAATCCTCCGCGTCCTCGTGCAGCGTCGGCCATTGTATGATTCCTTGAGAGACTTCAGTCACTATGTCAGTGGGATACGAAGACAGCAAGATAGAAAACGGAAGTTGGAGTTGCACCCCATCCGAGTATGCGATCGGGCATCCAGCCACAGACACTGTAATCTGATCCCAGCAGGTCTCCGTACAACATCGGTGTGGGTTGCAGATGGCGATGGACTCACGTTTTGTGTTGGGAGTGTCGAGCTCGCTGTCAATGTCGGTGTCGACGCGATGCTTGGGTGTTTTGCCCGGGTGTGTGACTGTGACCGGCCCTGAATGAAAAGGACCCCTAATCGAGGGGTCGACTCGCCGGCGCTGCGGATGATAAATCTCTGCCTGGCTTTCTTCGTTTGTAACCATCGGAGCAACCAGCACTTGGTATGTCCATCCTTCGTAACTAACCAAAGACAATTCTGACTCTGGACCCAGTTTTCTCCCCGCTTCCCTCTACACCTACGTCTTTCGTCAAGTTGGCAGAACATGTCCAATTCAACAATGTCGAATTTTACGAAACAACAATCTAGTCCTTGCCCCACGTATGTCTTTGTCCATCCAATGTTCATCAGCTAAATCATCGCTTGTGCAGCAACGGCAACCGTCAAGCCGTTGGAGATGGGGCTTTCTCGACCGACAACACTCCCAATGTGCTCGCCGTGTGCCACATTCAAGGCACCGACGATTTATACTACTATTCTACTACGTTCTCTGGCGGACCTGGAGTGAGACATTCCTTCATCTTATTTGCCCTTCTTGTCTCATTATACACCAGTGGCGGTTTTGACATCCCTAAACAAAAATGCCCTCCTGATCGAGGGTCGTCGGACTGGGTGACAGACAGTCTGGCGTCTATGATTCCCCCTATGCCGCGTTCTCCATTTCTACCAGCCTCCATCGAAAACACAAGAAACCGCGTAACTGCTTCGGGTTTCGCCTCGGCTGTTGCGCCAAGAAAAATACCCGGAAAACCCCAGTCGGCGTGTGATCTTCCAACCCCACCCTTGACCCCCGATGATGATGATGACGACGGGAGTGGTGCTTCTGGAATTACTACCAGGCATTCCAAGGATGCCCTGGATCTTCTCTTGAACATCTTTCCTCGTGATGGTTTGAGTCTTTTATCCTTTGCGAAGAGCGTCATTGTGTCTGCCCCCAACATGGGAACCTCCTTCGACGGTGTCGTCCTCGAGTTGCCTGGCAAGCCGAAGACGCTATATGTCGATGGAAAGAATGCCCCGGCGGTCAGCCTTCGGGAAAGGTGTGTCATGTCTCCTTATTTTCATCTTGTTGCTGACAAAAGTCCATCAGTGTTGTTGCCCTGCTCGAGCTCGCCGATGAACAATTACAATGCTCTGCACTTGTAATCGTTCTCGACAAGTCGACCAGTGGACTCAACAAACTTTTACACTCACTCATGTACGTCGGAGGAAGTGTTGTTACTAAACCTGCCTTCCAGATCAATCCGGCGTATATGCTGGTTGGGTTGGAGATTGAGTAGAAAGTGGTCGAGTTGTGGTCAAGGGAAACTTAGGTTATGTGATCGCTCGAGATAATGATAATACATATGTACATTTTGTTTCTTGTAAATTCTATTCGTGGTCTCAGACCCATGTCGATTATGTAATGAACTCCTACTTCTAGCGGTTGGTCAAGTTCACCACTTCCATTTCACTTGAAGTTCTCCGTTATGGCGGGATTGATGGATATATTGCTGGCCATCGTCAGGGCGCTCTGTGGAAGCTCTGGACCACCTGAGAGCCCATCCGTCTCCCCTGTTTTTCAAAAGCCACATCAACAGCCAACGGAGGCTCTTCCGGATAAGCCAGTCCAGTCGCCTCAGCGTCGACCTCAACGTAACCACTATGATGTAGGTCCAACTAACCGGTTCTGAGGCTATGGTGAACCTCCCTTTTTCCACAGGATCAAAATCAGGTCAACCAACACAATGAGCATTATGTGGCACTTCGTGCCAAGGCCAATCAGGAAGGTGACCTCATGGCCCAATGTTACCAACAAAGTCACGAGGCGTACCAGCAAGGTGACGGGGCTCTCGCCAAAGAGCTGTCGAAGGAGGGGGGCGCCCACAAACGTAAGATGGAGAGCCTGAACACGGAAGCCAGTACGTGGATATTCCGAGGTGATGAAAGTTCTTTATTTCCGTTGTGATTATACAACCTGAATGTATTTCATTAATAGAGAATAATTTGGTGAGTATCCACGATACATGTGGTCCCAGAAACTGACAGAAATCGAGTAGGACAGTAAACCTGGCGAGGTAGATCTTCATGGCCTTTACGTCAAGGAAGCTATCGCGTTCTCTGAGGAAGCAATTGTGAAGGCCCAAAATCGGGGCGACGCCGAATTACGATTTATAGTTGGTAAGTTGGGTTCCCCATACTGAATTGTGGGACTCAACGCAGTCATATATTGGTCACAAAGGCAAGGGATTGCACTCTGATCGTCATGTTGCCAAAGTTAAGCCCGCCTTGGAGGAGCTTATGAAGAAGTAAGTTACTGACTGCTCTTTTGAACGATTATTACCTACCTTCTTGAAGTCGCGGCCTCCTTGCAGAACTTGACCCAAACAATGCCGGTGTTTTAATTGTTCGCTTTAGATGAAACGGTATGCCACTATTGCGCCATCGGCGCAATCACCACGGGGTTTTCTTTGGAATTTTCTTGTGACCATTGGATCAGATACCAATGTATTGAGCTGTTGTACAATATTATTACATAAATACAGTTGAGTGAGTTCATCCTTATGTTATGTCAGGTTCGATTTTAAAGTTCATGTAAACCAGTGCAGCCCGGAGTCCTTATTCATTGATTCGTAGTCCGCCAGCGCTACAGCTCGACTTAGTAGTATATATTCAGACATCCTGCATCTTGCGCTCCTTTACTGTTAATCCTCTCTTTAGATCATACCGTCCTCGTCATGGGTTTCCTTCCCGCAGTGCTCATAGCTGGTGCTGTTCTGCTAGTTGCCATCCTGTGGTCCTCCGACAACAATGAGGAAGGACGTAATTCTTACGGAGCTCCTGAAGGCCACAGTGGCCGCCAAACCCGCTTTCCAGAATATTCTCGCCAGTCCAAGCAGTGTAGGAATCCTGTGCAGGATACCTCCTGCGTTCAGCAAAGTCGAGCCGAGGCGCGGAAACGTTCATGCCAACCTACACAACATGAGAGCGAACATCAAGATACTTTCTGTGCTAGGCAAGAGTACGAGAGCCAGAAAAATAGTGCGGATTCCTGGTCTAGGGCAGATTCCCAACAGACCGTTTCTGGCAGCTCTCCGAGCAGACTCGGTTTTGCGCACCAGATTGATTGGGCAGAGAATTTACCTGAGGGCGGCGGCACTCACGAGCATTATACAACACTTCGTTCCAGAGCCATTCAGGAAGGGGATTTAATGGCACAGTGCTATCGGCAGAGTCAGGAAAGCTATCAGAGAGGAGACAGAGCACTTGCTAAGCAGCTTTCTGAGGAAGGGGGAATGCATAAACAAAGGATGGAGGACTTGAACACCTCAGCCAGCGCCTGGATATTCAGAGGTGAACATCGTATTCTTCGCATATGTTGGACGTACGAATCTGAGATTATCCGGTAACAGAAAACAACCTGGTGCGCCTTCAAACCTTCTTGGTCGGGTGAAGCTCACGGAAATGGAGAAGAATAAAGATGATGATGAAGTGGACCTTCATAATCTTTATGTTAAGGAGGCTATTGCCCATGCCGAGAAAGCCATAGAGAAGGCTCGGAAGCAAGGGATCTCAGAAATACGGTTGATTGTCGGTATGTCGACGTCAGCGACACTGGGTCTTGACAATTAGACATGTGTGTAGGAAAGGGATTGCACTCCGACCGCAACGAGGCCAAGATCAAGCCAGCACTAGAAGACTTCATGAAGAGGTAAGCCATCTACTCTCGTGCGTTTAAAGGGTAGTTTTACTTACTTTGAGGTTTGAGGCGCAACATCCGAGCTGGACTTGACCCCAACAATACAGGAGTTCTGATAGCGCGCTTGACGTGATGGGGAATCATGCAGACGGCTGCCGTTGGGTATGCTGATGACTGACAACGACCTGCCAATGTACCGATGTATTAACTTGCATGTGTAAGGCTCACTCCTGTGTTACCATTTGAACCCCTTCTCTTTATCTCCAAGCCTCTTCTGGCCGTGGTGTGATTAGCACTTGTGACGGCTCATCATCCCATCCTTGATCATGTGAGTAGTGTTCCTCGGGTATCTGACTGATTGACATAACTAGGTTGGGCCGTCCTTGCCGTATTCAATCCATATACCAGTGCATATCATGTCCCCACCGAGCCAAATATTTGTGCGCAGCCACGCTTTTAGGCGCTTTGATCAGCCCTTGCGTTGTTATCTCCCGTGATGGGATTCCTCAGGACAGCGCTCATCGCTGGTGCTGCTCTCCTAGCTGCGAGCCTTTTCTTTGGCGACAAGGGTAACACCGAATATTCGAACCAAGGTGATTACTCGCACAAAGCAGGGCGATGCCAGTGTGCGATTTGTGAAAGGGATCGCGAGCGTCAAGCCGCACAGCGTGCAAGTCTTCCCCGGTCCCCCTATGTAGCAAGACCTCCCTCGTCCTTGGATAAACTATCCCCACTTCCAAATACTTCTCGGTATGGAAGTCCCAAACAATCTGCTTACGCCACCACAAGGTCACAGTACCGAGATGACTTGGACGCTGTCATGGCTTACAGATGCGCTTGTGGTCAATTTCACTATTCTCAACAAAGCTATGGGGACTCGGACGATGACCAAGGCACTGATGGGCAACGTGATGGGCAACGTTACTCGTCCCTTAGCCACCGATCATCACCTACAGAGTCTCACAGTGATACTCGGTTCTCTTCTTCCCCTGCTCTCGCGGAGGAGGACCGACACGAATCCTATAGTGATGATTGGGACGAAACTGGTGAGCATCTGACTTGAATAAGTACTATTTAAGAGTGACTTCTGGTGCCCTAGCTGATGAGGCAACAGATGATGAGCTCATATTCCAGTATGGGGACTCAGACAATGACCAAGGCACTAATGTGCAACGAAGAAACGTAGCCGAACGCTTTCAACGCTACTTGTCCTTTAGCCACCGATCATTATCTACAGAGTCCCACAGTAATATTCGGCTCTCTTCTTCCCCTGCTCTCGCGGAGGAGGACCGACACGAATCTTATAGTGATGATTGGGACGAAACTGGTGGGCATCTGACTTGTAATAAGTACTATTTAAGAGTGACTGCTGGTGCCCTAGCTGGCGAGGCAACAGATGATGAGCCCATATTCCAGTATGGTGACTCGGACGATGATCAAGGCGCTAATGGGCAATGCTACTCGTCCCTTAGCCACCGATCATTATCTATAGAGTTCCACAGCAATAGTCGGTTCTCTTCTTCCCCTGCTCTCGCGGAGGAGGGCCAACACCAATCTTATGGTGATGGTTGGGACGAAACTGGTGAGCACCTGACCTGTAATGAGGGTCGTTGATTACCATTTAAGTGTGACTGCTGGTGGCCTAGCTGACGAGGCAACGGATGACGAGCTCATATTCCAGAAACTCAGTGTTCCCCGACAGTCCACAGCTGAATCACTTTTAGACTCTTCCCACCCTGCAATTAGGCATCCGTTATCTCTATCGAAGGTCACTTTAAATTCCACAACCGTTGGAATTCCTACTACGCGGCGTCATCGTGAACGGCAATCAGCTCCCAAGCCCGATCCAATTCGCCTTCGAGGTCAACACGAGCATGAGGAACCCGTCTCAGAGGTGATTCACTTCATCTGGATATCAACCCTCTATAGATATTGTATATTAGGAATCCAGCTCATCTGATGACTCGGAGGATCCCCAAACCCTTCGGGCTAGGGCGAAGTTGAAGTACAGGAAGATGATTGCATGTTTCCGGAAACGTGATTACGCGAACAAGATCCGTGATCGCGTACTTTCTAGACACTGGAGCAAGATGGGAAGAAGACATCAGGATGAAATGAAGAAACTGAATTTCAAAGCATGTACTTTGATCTTCGAGGGTGAGTGACACGCCCATAGAGCTACAAGGTGTACGATGGATGTGTACCTTTCCGTATTGCATTCACAGCGAACAATGCCGTGCGTACATATTTTCTTTGATGCCACAAGACTGAAAGCGGTCGTGTGGATCAGAATCAAAAAGCTGGAACCATCGACCTTCACCGCCTTTTTATTAAAGAAGCTATTGAACGGACAAGAGAAGCTATTTCAAAGGCTAAACTCGAAGGTGATACTGTGTTGCGCTTCATCGTTGGTGTGTCGTCATTCGTTGTATTCGCGCGCGCACTCCTCTCAGACAGATTTTAGGGAAAGGATTGCATGCTCGTGACAGGGTTCCAAAGATGAGACTCGCTCTGGAGGATGAAATGCAGAGGTAGGCCTCCGTATTACAAAAAAGGCCAGGAAATCATGGTGACTACAGGCAATCACTGAGGACGGAAATCGACACTCGGAATCGTGGTGTTCTTATTGTTTATCTTGGCTGATTATCTTATCACCTAGTCCCTTGCATGGTTGCAAGTATGTCTGAGTGAATTATGATTTTGTAACCATGCTTGTTGTCGTGTTAGGCTGTATCACGGAGTATGACCGGAGTTGATTAGAAATCTATACATCAATAGCATTGGCACTGCCACATGTGTTTGACGTTTCCTCATACGTTGGCGTTACTTCGTTTATGAGCTCGCTCTCGAGGCTCTGGTGCCATTTTCAGAAGCCCTCTTCTCTCGAGGTTGGATGTTTTCGGAGTTATTCTAGACTATCGTCCAACCCATTCCCGTTCCCCATACATCCGAATGCACAACCACATGACATCTTCCACCTTCCCAGATCGGCGACCCAGAAAGAGATAAAACAGAGGTGTAAGCCACTATTTCTGATACTGCTGGACGAGGCATTTCTGACTTGCCTTCCGATAGACTATGACCTTGTTCGAGTTTATCACCCGGATTCCATCATCGCTCGCCGGTACCCCCCGGAAGTCACTCAGGAGCGCATTCAGGCAATCAACAAGGCATACGATATACTTCGTGGCAGGGCTATTTCATTGGAGGGGCCCATTTCTGCCACTCCTGGTCCTAGAATGGATTCTGCGTGGTTCAAGCCCAGGTCATCTCGACGACCTTACTTCGATGATGTCGTTGGAGACGACCGCTGGACAGAGAGAACCATAGTGTTGATTGCAGTCTTCGTAAGTACTAGGGCTAGAGCAGGATTTAGAAGCCTAATTATCTTCAGACGTTGGTTGCGTTTGTCGCGCAGATTTCGTTCACTCGCTTACAAGTCTTAAAGTCCTGGACCCCTCGGCAAGCAAGTTCAGCTGCAGCGAAGCACGCGCAATCTGATGGCTTACTGACGGAAGCAAGCATGCAAGATGAGAAGGCTTGATCTACAGTTATACGAGTATGGAGGCTGGAGTCGCATGTCCTTCACTCAAGGCCCATTGTATTCACATAATGGCATGGTGTAGACACCCTCAGCATCGAAGGTGCCATCAACAACTACGGGAAGGAATGCAGCTGGTATGGAGTGACGTCCGTAGCGTCGAAGGCATTCGGACCACACCGTCTTTTGTGTACCACCGTAAAGGAGATTTCTGGAATGAACTCCCGCTTGACTCATGGTTTGACACCGATACTTACCTTGAGCCTCGAAGCTCTCGGAGGTTAGAGTTTACCGGTCCGAAGGTGTCAACTACTGTCCACCCTGTTCCCGCTTCCTTTGGGCATCAAAGGAGCTTCTAGGGGACACAGCAAGGTTCACGTCTCTCTGACCCTGTACACATACCAGTTGACATGGGCGTCAGTGATCCTGTGGCTTGATGACAATGACCAAAGGTGCACGAGCTTCGATTCCTCTATCAGCTATTTGGGGAAAGGAAGTTACGAGTATGTTGTAGAGTGTGACAAGTGGAGCACTGACAGTGCATCTATCCCCGAGCAACTTCAAACAGGAATATGGAACACAATGCACGGGGAGGCAACGCGATAAGACTACAGACACAGTCCATTCTAAAGAACTAAATCGTACACTATGGTAAAACCATTCTGACACTACAGTCAATTCTAACAGGAAAGCAAATAAAGCAGATGACCAAGAAAGGGTGCGTAACGCTTCGTCACAAGCCGTAATAATGAAGAGAGGTGCATGTGCATGATAGAGGGTAGGAGAAGATCGGTCAATAGTGTTCAGCGTAAGGGGCAGCCTCGCAGTGTGGCGGCGGATACCCTATATCTTCCCGTTGTAGGGTCTTGTTGTGGTGATGCAGGGGTACACTGGATGGCGCAACGGACCTTGCGCATCCATCGCCAGTAGCACATGTGAAAGATGAATTGCGAGTCCACCCAGGAGCTGCCATGCTGTACCCCACGGTTAGGGTCCAGCAGTTGACAAAGTATGATACAGGTGGACGTACGTCTCGGCAACAGTCGCATCGTGTGGATAATGCGATGCTGGCATGGGGGCTGCCTCGGCATAGTGTACTAAAGTATGATCGGCATAGACCAAAGGTGTGACTTCGTGCTCCGTCGATATGTCCCCGAGGTGCGTCGTATTGAATGAAGAAGCACCGATGCTTGGGTAGGATGGAACGCTTGGAGGTAGGCTGCCCTGGAAATCGTCATAGCTCCGCTGTGCTATTCGTCGATAAACAATCCGTTGTGGGTCTTCCGATGTTTGTGGGAGACGCTGTGCTTGAACTGGGTTCTGCAAGCTCCACGATAGTTCACCCTCCTCCAGGGACTGGTCGTCAAAGAAGTACAGGTTACGGGGAAGGGGAAACTGTGACATGTGCGGCATGTCGAAAAATGCCGGTGGTTCCGCGGGGAGCTGAGCCGTATATAGATCCATGGTACTCGGAGGTGAATCAGTGGGATACTCTTGCATGGCATTATAGCATCCCGGAGGAACGCGGTACGGTGTGGGACCGAGTTGGTAGAGTGCCTGTTCGTCGAACTGCATAGGCTGCTGAAACGGTGTGACAAAATCCTTGTTGCTTTCCGAATCTGTTCCGCAGGTGGTGCTAGGCATCGATGTACCTAAATCGTTCCTGTGACAGGATCAATCACCGTTACGGTAGTTGATACAAATAAATACGACGTACAAGTAGATCTCTGCATTTCTCCAACGCGGCCTGACGAGTTCCAATGCACGAATGAAACCCTTGGCCTCCTGAAGGACCTGGAGCATCTGAACAGCTAGTGGTGATTTGATATCTTCGCCAGCGCTGCTATGCGTCAGATTACGCTCCTGCCATTTGAGGTCCCAATAGTTCATCAGTAAGATGGCTGCGCACATGTGTGCCGCGCAGATGAGACTATATATATTGGAAATGCCACGATTGACTTGGGTTTGCAAAATACGAGAACAACATCGAGCAGCATTGACACAGATCGCGATGCAAGGGATGGGCATCTTTGACTGAGGAGGTCTGTTGGAAACGGACCGCAGAGAAGGTGGTAGGAAAGGTCTGTAGATAATAATTTGGACGAGGTAATACGTGATGTACAACGTTGCTGCCTGATTGGCGAATAGTGGGTTTTCCATGGATGGCGACCAGTGCACTAGGATCCACAAGTGTCAGCGCTAAGAGAAAGGGGCCCCAGGTAAGTGGCGACGCACAGTGGGGAGGAACCGAGTTTATCCACTCAAGTAAAGCTTTATTCAGTTCCGTTAAAACGTCCTGTAATTGTGGGCGTGTCATGCTGATGAGTAGCTTTGATCTGTCAAGCGCATACTACAAAGTCAATGTACATCAGGAACAAACTTCCGCAGATATAAGGGAAACATACGAGTTTCCTCATAGCATATGCAGCAATTTTTGTCAGCTTAAGGTAGGAGTTAAATGCGGCAACCTTTGCTGGCTTGCCAGGCGGCTGCTGGAATGCTTTCTGAGGATCTTCCGTTTCCCAGTATTCGTCATCTACTTCCAATGGCAAATCCACATCGAAACTGAGGCGAGAAACCATTAGGTTGGATTTCAAGGAGATGTGTAAATCTTACTCTTCCTCCCCAGAACAACATGGACGACCAAGGGCAGCGCTCCCTATGCGGTCATACAAGACTAACATCCAAAAGGCTCTCTTCCACAATTCCTCCTCGGCACTAGGCTTGTCACCGTATACCTTTTTGCGATGCGCGCCTACGTCCTGAGCTTTTCGGATGCCCACACCAATGAAAAGCCATGCTACGGGGTGGAAGGCCGTTCCGCGAATGAACATGCCCATTAGCTGTATGATAAAGTGTGATCAGGAACAAGTCAGACTTGGTGATAAGTTAAGTAACACCGACCGACATCGTCTGTACTTCGAACAGACCTGGAGGGTGGAAGAGACTACGTGATTCACGATGCGCGTCTTAGGCGAATTGAGTGACCGGAATCTAGTGAAGCTGTGTTACATACCAAGTGCTACGTTGAAGTATTTCCATCCGGCACGTTGCCACTTGCGTTCATCATCTCTCCTCTCTTCTTCTGGTACGTCATGTTGGTTCTCATCCAAAACCCGAGGATCATCGCACCACCGACTTGCGACAGCAAATAGGGCCAAGCAAAGACAACCAAACGATGGGTCTTTCACTTGTAATCCCCCTTTCCATTGGCGGTCGAATGTAGGGCGATGGAATAGGGGAAACTGGAGGTTGACGTGGTCGAAGAAAAGGGTGATTAGTTCATCCGCAAGGTCAGGTGGCGGAAAATGTTGCGCAAGGAACCGACATAAACTCTGACGACGATAAGAGGAGCCTTCATACGTGAGTTCCCACTACGTTCCCAAGAGACTTGAGCAAACGAAGCGAACGAGCCATCAGAACTTACATCGGGCGTTGTCCAGAATTCTGGTCGCCGAGTCGCAGCCGGGTTGATATTGTGTTGGGAAAACATACTGCTATCGGGGCCACTGGTTACACTATAGGCATGTTCTTCCCTTAGTTTCCGGATCGGTTCGATGAGCTTGAACCAGCTGCTTTTGCCGTGGAAGCGAACCTGACTATCCGCCACGTAGGGTCTCTCTTGTGCAGGTACCAAGCCGCATACCGTCAGGCGCTTCATGCCGCGCGAGAGACTGAGTTCCCCAACTTCTTCGCTTTCAGAGGATGATCCCCCTTCCGAAGAAAGATCCGTATCGGTGGCCCCTGCAGAGTGCCGGACATTGATCCTAGCACGCGATGGAGAGAGGGTATTGTAAAGTAGTGGGAGGGGTCCAGCTCTTAGAGATCCTGATGATGAAGTCGTGAGGTTGAGGGGAAGAGTGGATGGAGATGACAAAGACTGGTCATAAGGCAGCACGGGCTCTGGGTCGGCTTTCCATGAATCTCGAACGATAGTGGGTCCAAGCTCTTCCGAAAAGTTCTCTTCAGGGCGAAGCTAGCACAAGAATATGTTGGTCAATGCTCTAAGGAGTTGAAACAGGCGAAGCGATATGGCCCATCAAGTGGAAACGCTCAGAAGTCGCTTAAGCAACCATTCGTAACATCTATATATATGGGAAAGTCGGATGGTGTAAGGCGGGACTTACCCGCTTCAGCAGCGCTTCCATCTTTTCAAGCCTATCCTCCAAGCTGGTGACATACCTAGGACCGAGTAAAGTCAATGTTGACCACTCGTATGATCGCAAGACGGAACAACGCACGCTTTGGGGGGACCCCGTGGTTTGGAAGCCTCGCTGTGAAAGGAGGATTAGAACAGAGCGGTAGAGCCAAGTTTGATCTGACGGACACATATGAACATAGCTTGCCATACTGTGTACAGTTGGTGCAGACATTGTTTTCCGTGCGGGGACCATCGCACTTTATCTTCCTGCGACGACAAGCATCGCAAGCGCGGTCGATTTTGCGCTTCTTAAAGAGGGAGTCGGTGGAATAGGGCTGAGTTGAATGAAGCGATGTGGTGTGTGGATCGTCAGATTGGTACTGGTAGGCGCAGGGATGTGAGAATCCAACAACATTGGCAGCGTAACTACTCGGAGCGACGTAGGAGTGTGAGGCTTGCATAGGCGGGGAAGAGGAAAGAGAGGGAAAGCTGGCCGGGGTAAATGGAGAGGGCACTTTGGGGAAAGATAGCGGGGACCAAATAGTGGCAAGGGTCACGAGTGCCTGGTGGGCCTAAGCTGACCGCACAGCAAACAAAGGCGAGCGCAAGCGCTTGGGTCGTCGACTGTGAGGCCTTCAGCTTCAGGTGCCAGGACGTTGAGTCTCTCTTCGCTCTCGCCTTCGCTCTCGACGGGCCCGATCAATGATCGCTTACTCAGCATGCCCCCGCTGATTAGTCAGCCTGTACCAGTTTTGCCGGCGGCATCTCTTGTCTTCTCAAGTTCTCCTCCCTGCCATGATGCGACCGTTCTTCAACTCTTTCCGGGCCATGTCCTCGGTCCCCAACAGGCCCTCGCCACCACCCCTTCCCCGAGACCTACAGCGCCAATTCCAAGAGCTCCAGCGCGCAGCCCAGGCACCCCTCTCCCAACAACAGTCCGAAGCGGACCTTTCTCTCCACCCCGACGCTCGCAAACCCCTCACACCTGAATTCGAGGGTGAAGTCAATCCCAAGACCGGTGAGCAAGGCGGTCCAAAGAGGGAACCAGTCGGAAAGTGGGCCGAGGATGGCGGTGACTGGAGCTTCAAGGGACGAGTTTCCGACTTTTAACTGTCATTGCCAAGTACAATGTACCCCACCACGGTAAGTACTCTCCGTCAACAGAGTACAATACATATTTTTTGACAGAGATACAAAATCACATCGAACAGTGGTGTGAACTTTTCAACTTCATCGTCTGATTCCACGAGGCGCGGGTACACCACGACCACGGCGAGCTGTCAAAAGAGTCAGGCTTTGGAACGGATGTATAAACCATCGTCGACTCACCGTTGGCTGCAGAGGAGGAGACGGGTTAATCAGTAAGAGGACACAGTGATGAGATTTGGATACGCACCTCGCATGATCGTCGCGCGTCCACGCGCAGTACCAATACCCCTTCCCCGCATGGCATTTGGACCAACCCGTTTGAACCTATCCAGCCAAATTAGGGTAACAGGATGGGGCTGCGAGGGTAGCTTACATGGGGGCATTCTGCAGCATGTCGGGTACAATGAAAAATCTTATCATACTTCCCCTGATGTACACTTGGTCGAGTTGTGATACACGCCCATCCCGTCCTGTGACGGTGATGTCTTTGAGGGAGATGTTCAAATTATCTTCAGCTGAAGGGTCCAGTGATCAGTGAATCATTGGCAGGTCGCCACTAGATGAAGCACACACACCTTCCGCAAGTTTTCCCCGATACAATTGACCCGTCTTGAGCTCAACCGTGACGATGTGGCCTAGAGACTCGTGCAGGAGTTTTACTGGGACGCCTAAACCTTCCTGCGGCATGGTGGTTGTTGGCGAGGGTCAAGTGTGTCTGTGTTTGTACAACTGGGCAGCGGCGGGCCGGTAGTGTCCCGAGTGTTGCTCGGGAGTCGGGACCAAGGCAACCATTTCCATCACTTCGCAGTTTGGTGGCCTGGCTGGCTCCCTCCCGCGGTGCAGCCATACCCTTCGACCATGCCATTGCGTGAAACACACTCGTCTGCCTCCCTGAACGAGTCGACTGGTCTGGGAGTCGGGCCGCTCCGCGGGCCCTCTTCGACGAACTGGCGCAGACAGCGCTTGCTTCGCATTGGAAGCGACAACTGCATCGATACAATGCCCATTTCTCTTCCTCAAGGTGCCGATGAGGAGCCAGTACTGGATGAAGCAACTTCGTTGTATCCCTCAAACAATCAAAGTGATTACGGTACTCTCCCATCGCTCGGGCCACGCGGATCTACCTTGCCATCGCTCCGTCATCGTCCCCCTCGGCGGCCCAATGTCGAGTTTCGTCGCACCATGTCTGCCTCCTTAGTCTCCTCAGCACCACCAAGTCCAAATTCATTGCGTCGCACACTTCACTGGCCCCTCTCTCAGCGTCCAATCTCTGCTTATGACGCCCCTTTGGTCAATTCTAAATCTAATCAGGAGACTGATATCAACGTCCGTATCAACGGCTTTCGAGTTTGGTACTCATCCTTTTCGTCCATCGATTGGTTACACGACTCCATAAAGGATTCCGTCCGTTTTTCTCGGCTCAGGCGTGGAAAGTCACTCCGTTCGCGCGTTCGTCTCGCATTTGATAAGAGTCTTGGTTGGATAATCGTTACAGTAGTCGGTTTTTTCACCGCCATCGTTGCCCTCCTTGTCATTCGTTCCGAGCAGTGGTTCTTTGACTCCAAGTATGGTTACTGCACCGACGGGTGGTGGAAATCCCAACATTTCTGTTGTCCTGTCCTTGATGATCTGTGGATATCTCCCCTCGATGCTGGAGACTGTCCTCATTGGCGAAGTTGGTCCAACGTCATCAGATCATGGATCCATAATCAGCCTAGTTCTACCTTTGGGACCGACTACGTTGAATATTCCGCGTCCACTTGTGTTGCAGTATGTTCCCTGGTTCCAAAACCATTTCCTGACGTTAACTTGTCGAATTAGATTCTCCTTGCAACTACATCCTGTCTTCTTACAATATACCTAACTCCATCCACCTCCTTCCTGACACGCAAGGAATCCGGAGTTCTGTCGCCCCAATTTAGTAACAATGGTAAACGGGATATATCCTCTGCTTCTCAGCCGAGACGTCGAGTGCTTTATTATGTATGTATATTCCCATCTAGTCTGGATAATTTGAGTTTCGAACCGGTTTCATAGGCAGCTGGCGCTGGCGTACCTGAGATCAAAACCATACTTTCAGGTTAGAGCCTTTCAAAAGTCCGCAGGATGATTGACGTCCGATTGTAAGTAGGCTTCGTTATCCACGGGTATTTGGGTGCCAGGACACTCTTTACGAAAGCTTTGGGTCTGGCCCTTTCGGTTGGATCTGGATTATCCCTAGGTGCGTTGCATTCACCGATGCCACTATTATTGCTCTCTTATTCTGCACCAGGCAAGGAGGGCCCGTTCGTCCATATTGGATGTTGCATTGGTAATATCATAAGTCGATGCCACAGCAAGTATGAAAATAACGAAGGTTCTTGAACTACACTGTCTGTCAATATATTATTGACTGAGATGATGGACAGCCAAACGCCGTGAAATTCTCAGTGCAGCATGCGCAGCCGGCGTAGCGGTGGCTTTCGGAGCCCCAATCGGGGGAACCCTATTCAGTCTGGAGGAAGTCTCCTACTTCTTTCCGCCCAAGGTTGGAGCAGTGTAATTTCTGTCTTCACCTATGTAACTTATTTTATCAAACCTGTGTATTTAGGTGATGTGGAGAAGGTTTGTTCAAATTAGCTTTGTAAGAAAATAAGACCAAATCAACTCGCGCTAGCTTCTTCTGTGCAATGATTGCGGCCATTACGATGAAATTCCTCGATCCGTTTGGGACGGGGAAACTAGTGCTGTTTCAGGTTACGTATCATAAGGTATCACATGTTCTAGTGCGTGTAAAGGTTTCCACTTAGCCACCCATAGGACTGGCATGCATACGACTTAGTCTTGTTTGTGCTTCTAGGTGCTCTAGGCGTAGGTGCTATTTACCTCCTTCATGACGGATCCTCGGTTCATACTCTTTAAAGGGGGTATATGGCGCTTACTTCTCAAAATTAAACTACCGTTGGAGCCGGGATGTCCGCAATCGCACATGGTTGAAGGATCATCCAGTTCTCGAGGTGATCTTGGTAGGTGTGCTCACGCTGCCCCTCCTTGGTTGCATTGACGCAGCTAATAGGTCACGCTTGTTACTGCCCTTTGTTGTTTCCTGAATCCATACACCCGGATGGCGGGAACAGAACTTGTTTACAACCTCTTTGCTGAGTGTAAGCTGGGCAGCCAGAATCGTCATTTTGGTTTGTGCGTTCAGGACCCTGGGAGCATTGAGCATGTATGGCCCGTTGTCCAACTGCTGCTTATGACCATGGTTATGAAGGGTGCATTGACAATTATCACCTTCGGCATTAAGTTACCTGCAGGAGTCTTCATACCAACCTTGACGGTTGGCGCGTGTACGGGACGAATACTTGGTGTTTTCATGCGGTATTTCCAGTGGAACTACCCGGATAATCGTATATTTTCCGCTTGCGGAAGTGACAAGGACTGTGTTATTCCAGGCCTTTATGCAATGGTCGGTGCTGCGGCTGCACTGTCCGGCGTTACGGTTGGTATTTCGTGTTTGTTTTCCCCGATGTGTGATCTCACCGCAGTTTGGTAGCGGACGACAGTGTCATTGGCTGTCATCATGTTTGAACTGACCGATACCCTGACATATGCAGTACCCGTTATGTTGTCGGTTCTGGTGGCCAAGACCGTTGCTGATGCGCTGGAGCGCAAGGGAATTTATGACCTTGTGATAGAGTGACTGATCCGTTTCCCATCTTCCTTGTGCAGACTACTCATCGTTTCGTCTAGGTTATCCCAGCTTCCTTTTTTGGATGCAAAACACGAGTATCTTTGGGCCAATTTCTCGATCAGCGATGTCGTGAGTACCTCACAGCTCCGTACGCGTCGCAACAATCTCAAACTAGATGTGTACAGACGGTCAAGGATGCTGATACCATCCGCCTCAATCAAACCAACACAGTCAAAAGCCTACTAGATCAACTACAGTCTCTACTGAATGCGGGTCATGATGACAGTGGCTTTCCTATCCTTCGTGAGAATGGAGGCCACGGCGGGATGCGGATGGTAGGCTATATAGGGACAAATGAACTGGAACATGCTCTTGGTACGCCCCATTGAATCATATAGTCTGATGTTATGGTACCAACATCCACGTAGCCATGGTTGCGGACGAACCAGACGAGGAAGTTCGGTTTGAAACGTCCACCATGAGACACGGAATGACAGCCTCGTTCTCTTCCTGGGTCGAGAATGGGCCATGTTCGGAAGAAGATCCATTAGATTTCAGTGTGTATATGGATCAGGTTGGTGGGCCAACTACGGTGTCTCCGTAACGTGTTTAAATGGAAGTCTCTAGGCACCCCTGACTATCCAGTCTAATTCACCGTTGCCCCTGGTACATCAATTCTTTGTCAAGTTAGGCGCCCGATATGTCATTGTGACTAACACTGATGGAGACTGTGAGTGTCTTTCTTGCTTTCAACAAATGGGACGGACATTGATCTTATGATTGAAATAAAGATGAAGGGGTTATTGACAAGAAAACTTGGCTCGCTTTCCTGAGCGAGTTGGAGGCAAAGTCATGATTCTAACTTTTTGCTCTACTAACAGACTATCTGCGCATCCATGGCTATACCCTCGATGATACCTATAGTATCAATACATATGCCGCAGTTCGAGTTATTGATGTAATAGTACAGAGTATGTAATACCGACGATATTTGTGTCTAGTTTGTCTGTATTAGAAACGGAAGCCTTTGACAAACACAGTTACTAATACAAGAATTCGAAGGGTCACCGTCAGTCGCTGTCTTGCAGAAGGCCGGATGTCCATGCGCTCTCATACGTTACGCGCCATTCCCAAGAACATCTCCGATCCTTATGAGCTCGAGCGTCTAGCCGAAGAACTCGAAGCACGGGAAGTGTCCGGTCTCTCAACATCTCACGACGCTGATAGAGAAGAGCCGGTCGAGCGACCCGACCTACCAGTGTATGTTCCACTTTCACACGACAACGAATATCTTTCAGCGGAGGTGTTCGATGTGGAAGGCTTCCTACGTTCTCGCGCGCATACGTCGTTGCCCGAGCTTCGTGCCGAGCTCAGAGATTACCTCTCGTCACTGAAAGAGGAACTTGTGCAGTTGATAAACGATGACTACGAGGACTTTATTAGCTTGAGTACTGACTTGCGCGGAGAGGGCATGAGGCTGGAGAAAATGAGGGCTCCGCTGAGCACGTTAAGGCAACAAATCATGGTGCGTGTCGATGTGTGGAATGCTGTCTTCCCCAAGGATGCTAGAAGAATGCAGGTTGCTCGGAAAGGGTTGCAAGACACACAAGACGCAGTTCAGGCCAAGTTGGTAGCGCGGGCGAAACTACGGGAAGAGAAGGTTGTTGCTGCTATCGTTGTTGGTCGGTACAGATATTCAACATGTTATCTACAGGCCTTACTTCATCTCCTGCTCAAGATATCAGAGTCTGTTTCGCGACTAGAATCACTGTTGCTCATTCCACAGTCAGATGATGCGTCCAACCAGCCTGAGATATTCGCTGTGCACTTGGGGGGCCCAAATCATAGTTCGGCCGTGAAGTAATTAGCGTTCCATAAAGGCGTGATTTTCACTGACCCGTATCTCAGGACGCAGGGAAGTCGAGGCAAGCACCTTTCAAGGGTTGCGATGGAGTATACGCAGCTCCTCTACCACATCTCCAAAGCTCGCGCAGAGAAGTGTGCATATGTTGACGCAATTGAAGAGGTTCGTGGAATTGTCGCCCCGTTCCTTACTTGATTAACACACCCATGAATCAGAGGGTCGGTTGTATTCGAAGGACACTTATGTCGGACCTCGATCACCTATTTTCCGCTACTTTACTGTCTGTGACCGACACCGGAGACGGAAAAACATTGGAACTTGAAAGGGCCAAAGCGATCGCTGAATTGACTGAGTGTTTAAGGGTGTATGACAACTTGAGTCTCTGGCGAGCTGCCGAAGAGATTGTCAGGAAAAATATCGTGCAGCCATTTGTCAGGAAGGTCGGTCAGCCAGATTTCACGAAATAGAGCAGCTATTTTGGTTGACATACATCTCCAGACACTATTTCAGGATGCACTTGCAGCTCCTAGCTCTCCTATCTTCCCTCATATTTCCATCCCAGAGACCCCCCGTGTCCAACAAAGCGCGCATGCACCTCGCACACCTTATACCCCATTTACGGCTTTTCCGACAAGGCGAAACTTCTTCGACAACTCTGCCTTACCAATCCCATTTCTTGATGAGTCTGATAATCCACTATCCAGGTTGTACAACCAGGTCCTACGCTTTATTGGACGTGATCTCAGTTATATCATGGACATCGCCGAGCGTGTAGCGCTGAAGGCCAGTACACGGCCAGTGGAACCAACGCCCATGTTAACGTCGAGTCATGGCGAGCTCGAATTCCAGGGTACTCAGGGCTTCGATATATTTGCAAATGTCATATGGCCCGAAATCGGGCAAGCTATAATGGACGAGCTAGGATCTGTCGTTTTCGCCGCTGGACGGCCTGATGATTTTCTGAAGGTGGGCAAACCTCTTCTAGTAGCCTTTGTAGCCGACCATGGAATTTCCATAGCGTCACGCAGCTACTCAAGCATTCGTTCGCGCCCTAGAATTCATAGCCCCTACTACGCAATCCGTTCAAGCGATGAGATCACATCCCGTTTACATTGCATTCAACCGACGCTGGCAATTGCCCATATATTTCCAACTTCGCTGGAAAGAAATTGTTGGAAGACTAGAAGACAATTTAAGCACCACTGTCATCTACCTCGATAGCGCAATACATGATTCTGGTACGTTGTTCCTGTACTCTCCATCCCAATCGGTCCTATGAACTTCACAGGGCGTTCTGCGTTCGTGACCTCGCAAGCGGAACTCGTATGGACTTCGATAGCATCATGTTGGAGTGCGGAGGTTTTCATCCCAGATCTGGCACCCCGGTTCTGGAAATTAACTCTACAGGTAGGGCGCCGACTGCGCAGGTCCTTGCGTGTCTTGCTTATGAAGACTTAGTTGCTCAGTAGATACAAATCGTGGCTGCAAGCATCGTTGCCACTAGCAGATCCTACGAAATCGCTTGCCGTCGACAAGGTATGCCATCTTTCACTCATCTGCTCCAGTACTGATTTCCCCAAGGGTTCTACCACTCGGGCGTCAACACCACAATCCAACTACGAAGCGTCCTCAGAGAATAACGCTGCGGACGATCTTCTTTTGAAACAATACTCGACTGTTCTGATCGATATTAAGATGATGCATGATCAAACCCTCGCACTTTGGCGGGAAGAAATCAGTGCTGCACTTCCGGAATCCATTATGACGGAGGATATGGATACAGCCCCTGAGCGTGTGTCTCGTGTTGATTGCATTGCATGCGTAACCTTAGTCAATGTGTAGATGCCCTTCGACATCAGTTGAACTCGCTACGTGAAGTTGCCTCGAGAGTGGAGAGGCAAGTCGTGGCCCTTCTTTCCCGACGTGCATGTGACGCGCTGTCGCCTGTGCGATCCATTCCCTCCCAGTTCCGAGCTATGTCCAGCAAGCGTATTCCTACAGAGTTAAGCTACTTCGTACCGTTGATCATGCGACCGGTGAAAGCATTCTTTGGTATCAGTACGGCAAGTGGTGCGCGTGGGCGTCTTCAGGAGTCTTTTGTCAAAGATGCTGCGACGGAGGTTTTTGACAATGTCTGTCACAGGTACGGTCCTATCTTCTTGTTCTTTTTACCTTTCCGACTCTTCATTCAGATATGTCCAGTATCTCACAGCAATGAAGAAGACGGAAGAATCGCTTCGCCGTCTCAAAAAAGGCAAAAAGACAACATTTGGAATTTTCCAATCCTCAAACACCCAAGATGACGACAAAGACGAGGAACGAATCCAAGTGCAGATGATGCTAGATGTCGAGGGGTTGGGCCAAGATGCACAATCATCAGGCATAGACACTCGACGTGTTGAAAGCTACGCACAACTGATCCAGATGGTACAAGTAGAGTTTGGAGATGGTACGTAGTTTCTGCACAAGATATTTTGGTTGATATCTCTTCAAGAACCATAAGCTGTGCAGTGGTTAGCCAACCCCAGTATTCCTATGCAATAATCGTGTTGTCCATGAATGCATACGATTATGGTGAGCATTGACTATGGTATATGGCTCTATGTGATATGACAACTCGAGTGTCCGTCCCACCTCCATTCACCACTACATTGGGTTGCCAGAGTGCTTTGTGGCAAGATGTGCAAACACTATAATGGCTTGACCAGCCCCTCTTTTTCTCTTTTACATACTCTTCCACTGTGTCAAAGACATCTCGACCAAGGAGATGCTGGGAGATAACCAGCATGTCTTCGTCCGTTCGATAAGACTCCAACATCCCAGTCAAGATGGTCTTGAACTCCGTGTACGGTGTTCCTGACGATGAGCTGGTGTACAACCCTGGATCTACAAGACGTTTGAAGAGTCGAGGGAATGAAAGGGCTTCTCTGGAGCTAATGGTTACAAATGAAGCGAAGGTTTCTTGCACACGGCTGCGCAAAGCTGAGAGGGCGGCGTGCTTCGCAACCTGCTGTGCATTATCTAGCTCTGAGATCTGAAACGCTGAAATCGTGTGGATCGAATGTAGTTGGCCTCGTAGCAGCTGGAACCAGAAGTCTTCGAGGGGTACTTTCGCTGAAGCGGAGGACTGCTCGAGGCACATAGCAGCTCCCCTGCGCCCAATATCCAAGAGTGAATCCAGTTGCCTGTTGATATCTGTCGTGTCCGGGTTGGGAGCGGCTAGAACTTTGACGATGTCCCATGTCAACTGCATTTCGAAAGCCTCTGCCTTTGTCAGCGCTTCCTGCGTCACCCCCCTCTGGCTCATCGCCCAAAGCATTGCCCCGAAAACTTTATTCTCTTCACATATTTGCTCCACAGCAAACCAGTCGACGTTGCCTCGCATGCGATCCAACGTCCCAATGAGACCGGACGGCATGTGTCGACATTGCAGGCTTATGAAGAGCTGTCGAAGGTCCTTGTCGATGCGAGAGGGTTCAGGACGATGGCGGAGCACATTGTCATCCCCATCTACTTGTGGCAGAGGGTCCAGCAAGTAAGCCAGGTATTCATATCGCTTTTGGTCATCGGCTGGGTCGATGGTCTCAAGAACCACCTTGTGTAATGCGGGGGCAACCTTGTCCACCAAGATAGCTGTTAAACGCAAATTTCTTCGCAGAAGGCTTCCAAGAACGCCAGAAATTGTTTGCAACATGTCTCCAGAGAGTTCTCCCCGGTTATCTCGTTTAGAACGCGAAATCACCTCATCAACGCGCTTCAACATTTCGACCGACTCCAAACTCGGATCTTGCAGATAGGCCATCAAAAGATGTGTCCATCTCCGCTCCTGTAGATGGCAGTGTTGTAGAATACGATAAAAGCCTGCATCTTCAAAAAGCCTCATGATAAGTACACCATCATGTGGCGTATATGCAGACAAAAGGGATTCTGCTGCAAGTTGTCGGTCCTCCCTAGTACTCGCGTCCATCGAAGTTGCGAGCGTGATAAGAATATTTTGAAGAACGCTGGGAGGTTGCATTATGTATTGTGGATACTTGGGAACATTACGAGCGAGGAAGATGTTCACGAACAAGACGTCAACGGATGTCAGGTTGCTGTCCGATATAATGTCTAAAAGGATTGTGACGATCCACAATCTGCTGATGTCATGAGATTCGTCACTGAAGAAAGAGCTTTCGAATGCAATGTCCAGGCAGTGGAGGAATGACTCAGCATCAAAGGAAAGTAACAACCGTGCATAAGGATACGTTGCTTCCGCTTCGCCACCGTCACTGGTGAGGATAAGCGAACCTCCTTGAGGGGGCCACGTCATTGAGCGTCCACTAAAAATGAAGTGGTAGATTTCTTTCATTGCCTGGTGTGCCTCCTTAGTGTCCAGGGGTTCTCCGCCAGGAAAAGCTTGCCCACTCCAGATGTTGATGAGGTACGGAAAAATCTTGTAGGCGTAATTAGGGCGTGACCCAGTCCCGTTCGCTACGGACGCAGGCTCTCTGACGGTCCTTTGGATCAGAGACAGTAACTCCACGATCGGCGAGACATAATCGTGCAGTGCGCAAGTGTAGACGTAGATTAAGGCATCCCAGAGCTGGTGAGCCTGGCAGAGTTGGATGGCTTGGTGAATATCCAAGCACGTGGGATCGATGTGCCATATAACGCGTTCGGCCAAATCGGGACGCCCGCAATTGTGGTGAAAAGCCACCAGTCTCTGAGTTATTCGTGGAGGAACAGAACGGATAGTACCGTCCAAAACAAATGCCTCGAGTTGTTCCAGGTATATCCGCGATATCCCGGAATCGTCAAAGCACTGAAACAGGTCTTCGAAAAGGAAGTCATAGTTTAATAATGCGATGCAAGCGCGTGCGCAAGTGACGACTAGTCCTTCAAAAACGGAGGTCCTATCGACCCCTCGGCCATCTGGGCTGGAATGCGTTCCGTCTGTCATCCTGTCCTCCGAAAATGCGTAGCGGGTGGATGCGACCATCAACTCGGGCAACTTCCTGCCAAGAACAAAACGACGTTCGTCAGCGTCAGTCGGCAGACCATTGCGGTTGCCTGGTGCTTCATCAGTGTAGTATGCGCGTGTAAGTTCGATGGCTTTCAAGAAATCACCCACTTCCACAAGCGCCAGGATCTTGTCAGCCCAAGTGAGCAGAGTTCCCACTCGGAGCCGTTCACGCTCCTGGAATTCTAGGTGAACTTTTGGAATGGATCGAAACGCGAGAAGTATACCAAGAGGAATATCTTTCCTTTATAGGCCATGACGCTATGTACAACATTTCCAACAAGTTCTGGGTACGGAACAGACCCATTGCTCGAGGTGGTGGTTGATAATAAGACTGAGGGATCGAAGGGTATGTGCTCCACTACTTTGGCAGTCTCGGTGTCGTATACAACGAGACTTGTGGCAGTGAATACTATCAACTGCTTTGAAGGAGGTTATGAGCTTTTCCTTGGCACATGCAAACAGCTTACATTAACATTGAGCCAATGTAGCGTCAGTACAATATCGTCCATCGTCCATCTCCCGCAATCCTCGAAAACAAGAGTCCCGACTTCATCTGCACGCATCTTTCCAGTGCGCGAGTTGGGAACGAATTGCTTGACCTTGGTCTCCGACACCCGAATGAGATGAATGATCTTCCCCCATGAATAAGCTATGGTCGGAGCAATCGTTTCACCGACGCCACCCTTGGTGTCCGGCTCAAGTTTGGTGCTAGGAAACCATGCCAGCGCGCCGCGCCTCCGGTCTGACGGAGTGGCATCAGGAGAGTCCTCTCGTAGTCTCTTTAGCCACGTTTTCGGCGTTGGTCTCAGGCCAACTATAACCAATTTCGAAGGGGTCAGCATGGCCACAAGTTGGTACGCGTCTGTCGGATGTGAGACGGATCCCAAAGGTAAGGTAGCCTGGGCAAGCATCGTGTTCCGAGACCGTCGTCGCCGAAAAGAGTTGAATTTAGGACCATTTCCTTGGATCCTCTCTTCCTCAGGATAGTTACCAAGAATGCGGATGGTATCCGATGCCTCTACGAATAGAACCTTGCTCAGATTGTGGTAGAACGCAAGACCATGTTCATCAGCGGTAACAATGGCGGTGTGACGGCCCGCGACGAAGCACACATTTACGATGCGAGATCCTGTGAGATGACCCTCTTGTCGGCCAGACAAAACAAGCTGAGGAGATGCCGGTGTCACGATGCGTGCAGGGACCTGGGGATTCTTTAGATTATATAGTAGTACGTGGCCAGAGACATGGCCAGAGGCGACATAGGTGTGATCTTGGGATAATGCAAGGGCCGAGATAGCTCCTGCTGTGCTGGCTTTCATAGTGTAAGTGAACATATGTCTGCACAAAGTAATGAAATAACCACCTGAAGGATCACTCCCGCATATACACAGTAGCTCCTGTTTGAAATCGAAAACAAATATGCGCGCGGCATCTGTGCCCACACAGATGAGACCATTGGCGGCTAGCACAGTCGGTGAGCCAAGATTGGAGGCACCCAACAGAACCGCGGCCTTGGACGGGCGATTTCTGAATAGCTGGCTGCTAACGTTCTGCAAAGAAGTCCATTTAAATACCTCCTTGTTTGCTGTCTGGCCCCTGTCTAACATGCCGTCTTGATGTAGTGGTGTGGATACCCTAGAAATGTTGGAGGCCTGTGATAACGGAGAACGGACCCCCGTTGGAGTGAGGGAATCATGTGGGAGACTAGAATTTGCCAAGTGAGCAGGACTTTGCAGAAGAGACGAACGAAGCCGCGACACAGTAGGGTGAATGAATGCCTGAGGGGCACTGACGGTTGTATGAAGGTGAACAGATGGCAAGTTTGGATCGGTCAAAGGGGACATCGCCGCCAATGTGGGTAGCGACGGGGAAGGCAACACAGGACTGGCTTGCCCCGAGGCAACCTGCCTGCGATGCTGCTGTTGCTTAGCCACGAGGCAGAGCGTGAATGAAAGACGTACCAAAGCCACGCTATCGACTTCGTCCGACTTGACACTAGGGTCATCGCGAAAAAGTGACTTCTCGACTTCCTCCTCGTCCAAGTTGTCGGAAGCATCATCTGATCCGAGCACGTCGCGTAGTTGTTGCTGGTAATTGGCACCGGAAACCCGTTCTGCATCCACACCGTCATACACAAATTCGTCGTCATCGCTTGAATTGGCCTCTACCTCTCCCTCATCGCCAAAGAGCTCCTCCATACGCGTGGAATAATCGCCCTCGTGGTTATCCTCAGCGTCCTCATCATCACGGCCAGAAAGAACTGGTGAAGAGTAATCAGGTCGTTCCCCGGCCATGAGGAAAGTCAGGAAGTATTTCCCGATGGTTGTTTGTTTCCGAGGCCATTGCCAAACAATGCGTGGATTAGTCATGACGATGACATTATGTCAATAACGTATACAAGATACATTAATGAGGAAAGCAACGTAGTCAAAAAGTTGTGCCCAACACCCGCACAAAGATGATAACCAAATAACGTCCATGGATCCAAGTGGAAGCTGTCACGATGCTGGCCGTCGCTCTCGATCTTTATTTTTTACACCCAGGCCAAATCTCTCCTGGAAGCAGATGAGTTCTTCCATGAGCTCTTCCATCATCTTCATAGTCGACTTAGAGTCGACAGTGCAAGTCGCCGTTCCAATACTTGCCAGCGGCTCCCGGGATGCAGGCTGTGACGATTCGGCGTGGTTTTCTGTTACGTTATCGAGATTCATCGGCGATCCACGTGCGCTACCGTCCACTGCATCAGACTGCGCCAATACACTGGCCAACTTGCCCGATGCCCTCATCTCCTTCAAGGCCTTCTCCAATGCCTCTCTTCGTCGTCCACGATCAAGAGCACCCGCCTGTTCCCTGCCAACCCATTCAACAAGCGCGCGCACACGTTTGTTCATATCGCCAACGCTCATACGCTTGCTAGGCCACTTTACCCGTACGCCGCGCTCCATCGTCCTCTCCATGGAATTCCTGCCCCCTGGACCAATAGCTGAACGGACTTCGAGAGGACGGGGAGTATTAGTTGGGAGCATGTGTTCGAGGTGTGCTAAGTAGTCCGGCAGATTCCATGACGTAAAAAGTGGCTGTTGCGAGACTGCATATGCATGGGAATTGCGGTATGCACGAGAATTTTCAGTAATGCTCGTGCCACCAGCGTGATGTCGTTTGTTTGCTGCAGAATGGTCCAGGACAACAACACTCCCTGACACATGGGAGGACGGTGGTGGGCGCTTCGCTGCAGGAACGCCCCTACCTCGGCTGCTCTGCCCCGACCGCTTCGTTGACCCTGGGCCACATTAACGGGTCACGTGCATATGATAGGGGGTATCATGCCTACCTTCATCGCCTTCAACAGCAACTACAGCATCAACACTGGCAGCAATGGCTTTGCGTGAGGCCCCTCCGCCACGTCTGTTGCGCGAGTTCCCTGGTCTGCTACCAGCTCCGTGATTGCGTTTGGGAGGAGGGGGGAGTTCTTCAGGTGCAGGAACGGGCATTTCTGGGCGATCGGATGCACTGGAGGCAGATCTTGTACGCTTCTTTGGATGACTATATTGGATGATATCGTGATATGTGTCGTATATTTCAGCAGCTGATTCAACTCACCAGTCCTCTTCTCCTCGCTTCCGCTTCTTCCGACTGGTCGAATCATCGTCAGGTGTTTCAGGATGGCTGTTGACGTTGGTATTCGCGCTGGTATTCTGGGACTCTGTTGCTGCAGCTGCCTCTGCAGCTGTTGCTTCTATAATCTCTTTTAAGCTTTCATCGAAGGCAGCATCACGGCTGTTCATCGTGTTGCGTCTCTTAAATGGCTTCAACATGTGGGTCGGAGAGTGTGAACGAGACAGTCGGGAGGTTGTATTGTGTGAATGAATGGACGAATGGCGTGCCTTCTTTGCTAATCGCCTGGAGAGGGAGACAAGTTAGAAGCCATCCAAGGGTAGTATTTCCAGGGCCTTACTTGAAAAGTTCTTGATGTCGCTCTGGCTTACATTGTTCGCAGTGGTAGTCGTCCTGAAGCTCCTCTTCAGACTTGAAGCCCATGCAGAGTCCATGCTGCCAGACATTGCAAGTCTCGCATTGCACCATAAACTCTCCGCCGTCTGCATCTTCCTCTGCAAAAGTATATGTCAGTGAGCGTGACATGCTCGTTCAGTAGAGACTGAGTGCACACCATTCATACCACATATACAGCGCGTAATACCTTGTTCCTCCACGTCCTCCTCCTGGGGATCCGTTGTCCCCGAGGTAGAGGAACCGCCAGCGTTGTTGGAAGTAGACTCGATCGGCAAATCTGCTGGCTGCTGAGCCTTTTCTTTTCCTTTTCCTTTTCGTTTTGCTCTGGCGTTGGTGCTCGAATGATTGGAGGCGCTACCGTTAGAGGGACCGTTCTTGTGTGGAATGGTATCGTCAGGATCTTCTTGCTTCGGGCGTTTAGAACGACCATTGCCGTTTGTGATAGATGAAGCAGGGCGAGAGGAAGGATCTTTGTTTCGAGGAGCAGACTCGGATGCGGGGGAGTCTGGAGATTTGGAGGTGCTGGTGGAAGCAGAGGGAGCAGAGCGTCTTCCAGAGCGACGGGTTTCGCGCGGAGAGAGTGGAGGACCCATTGTTGCGGCTTGGGCCATGACCTTGGACCAGTTGGAGGCCGAACTCGAGGAAAGTCTGAGTGTCCGTAGAGTGTGGATACGAGTATGTCCCTTGTCTTTACACTTATTTAGGGCTGGCAACAACACGGTTATCTCTTCGTCATCACCACCGCTGCTTTCCACCACCACTTCGCCTTTCTCTCCCACCCGCCCCCAACCTGGCAATAGCGTTGGACGAGGATGTCCCGTCTCCTTTTCCTCTGTGCTCTCCTCGCCAGCTGGTGTATTGATCTTGGCCCACGTGACTACACGCGTTATGTAATCGGGTGCTATCGAGGAAAGTTTCTCGAGTTCCGTCCACCATCCCAATGCCCGAGTGCACGCCCAACGCCCCCGATCCACTCTCCTTCCCGAGGCTGTCCTCCCATGATCTACTGGAATCGAAAGAGCCAGACTATCTCAGACTTATTCTGTCCGCCAAAGTATACGATATTCTGAAGGAGACTCCCCTCGTCTATGCTCTGAATCTGAGCGCAAAGCTGGGCAATCAAATATGGCTCAAGCGCGAAGACCTTCAAGAGGTATTCAGTTTCAAAATTCGAGGAGCTTACAACTTCATGGCACACATGCCACAAGAGGAGCGGTGGATGGGTGTCATCACTTGCAGTGCTGGTCAGTGTGCGTACCCCTGCAGCGGAGCACATCCTTGTGCTCATGGCCACTTCACTTTTCTTCAGGAAACCACGCTCAAGGAGTCGCACTATCAGGCACAAAACTTAACATTCCGTGCACCATCGTAATGCCTAAAGGCACTCCGTCTATCAAAATCCGCAATGTCGAACGACTAGGTGCCAACGTCGTCTTGCATGGGTCAGATTTTGATGAAGCCAAGGCAGAGTGTGCGCGCCTAGCAGCTCTGCACAATCTTACATTCGTACCACCTTATGATGATCCGCTCGTCATTGCGGGGCAGGGCACCATCGCCATGGAAATCCTCAAGCAGTTGCCTGACTCGAAGGACCTTGCTGGAATTTTTGGTGCTGTCGGAGGTGGTGGGTTGGTGGCCGGCACTTCGGTGTACGTGAAACGCATCGGCGGGCCAAACACCAAGGTATATGGCGTGGAAACAGTCGACGGGGACGCCATGTATCAAAGTCTTAAGAAAGGAGATCGAGTCACGTTGCCTGAGGTCGGACCATTTAGCGATGGCACCGCTGTCCGCATTGTTGGTCAAGAGCCGTTCCGGGTCTGTCAAAAACACTTGGACGAAGTCATTATCGTCAATAATGATGAATTGTGTGCTGGCATCAAAGATATCTTCGAAGGTAGGGGAGCTTGTGTTGGTGATTGCCATTATCTCAAGTGACTCCAACAGAAACCAGATCTATCACTGAGCCAGCCGGCGCGCTGGGTCTTGCTGGACTAAAGCGCTACATTATCAACAATGGACTCCTCGGTGCACAAAAAAGGTTTGTTGCCATCGTTAGCGGCGCCAACATGAACTTCGATCGCCTCCGGTTCGTCGCAGAGCGCGCCGAACTGGGTGAAGGTCGAGAAGCGCTGCTAAGCGTGGAAATCCCGGAGAAACCAGGCAGGTGAGTGCCACCTGTGCCGTTGAACATCGAGTTGCTCAGCCTTACAACAAGCTTCTTCGCCTTGCATTCTCTCATCCATCCACGTGAGATCACCGAATTCGTATACCGATACAGCTCTTCCGAACGAGCGCACGTCATCCTTTCCTTCAAACTTGAGTCTTTGGCGCGTGAGCAGGAGGTTGCAGCGCTCCTTTCTGCTATGCGAAGGGAGGGTATGGTTGGTCATGATATAAGTGGCAACGAGATGGCGAAGACGCACGGCAAATACATGGTTGGTGGATCTATGATTGTACCCCACGAACGCCTTTTCCAGTTTGGTATGTTTATGGTCACTAATACTCATCTCATTATTCTAATTCCGGCAAATGTGCATGCTGTAGAGTTCCCTGAACGACCTGGTGCACTGCGGAAATTCCTGTCTGGGCTTCAGAAAGGCTGGAATATATCACTGTTCCATTATCGCAATCATGGTGCTGGTAAGCACTTTATGCGTCTCAGCCTTGTCGTCTCTGCTGAATTGTGTTGTAGATCTGGGAAGGGTATTGACTGGCATACAAGTGCCACTCGAGGACTACGACGAATTCCAACTATTCCTGGACGACTTGGGATATCATTACGTTGAAGAAACGAACAACGAAATGTACAAGAGATACCTCAGAGGCTGAGAACCAGTCTTGTCAAAACAGATGTACGATGCAGTCTGATCGTGGATGTAAGACAGCTGATACGGTCAAGGATTCAACATTCTTGATTTGTAGAAATTCATGTACACTTAATCCATAGAACGAGAAACAAGAGCGTGTCATGTATCTAGGTATGCCTATACCCCTTAGGGTCCACATCAGCTGTAAATCGGTTATACCTTCATGCACATAAGCAAGTATCGATCGAACGTGGACGGCACCCTGTCAGATGCTAGCTGGACCCGAACCAGAGCTCTCAAATTGACCCAACACACAGTGCTTACATGATAGATCTTGACAAAGTGCACCGTGATAGATGCACAAGTACAAATTCTCACGAAATGAGTACCATGCTACCCGGGGGTGATAGCTCTAATTGCTGTTTGTTTGCTAAGTACATGTGCACTTGGATAGAGGGGCGGATATGAATTCGGAGATATTTTGCGACGCGCAATGCCTGGCATTGGCAGTGCGGACCACCGGCGTACCCTAAACAACGCTGCGATTGTCAGAGTCAAGCCCCGCCAAGTGAAAGCACATACATGACAAATTGACAATGAAGACCTCAGTGGTTCTGCTCTACCCGACGAGACTTGTCCTTAAAGGTGTCCACGATCACATAGGCAGAGAAGGCAACCACGGCTATGCCAAAGCCAGGGAACATGCTGGAGAACATGGCCCGATTTGAAAACACGGGGTGTTTACGCCAGGCATCCCTCTTCGCCCAAGGATCACGAAAAAGCGGTGGCTGGCTGGACATGGTGTTGGCTGTGAATATAGTGAGGGCTGTCCCAGTCTCCTTCCACTGCACGCACCTGTTGGGTGGAATTGTCGTTGTCAGCTTGTCAGCCACTGTCTCCGATCAGCGTCACACTGTCCACGTGATGTGACTAGGGCCGGCCCCTTCTGACTTGAAAAAATTCCAACTGCCCACAGCAGGAGGGGGCAGCATCTTATAAGTTCACACCACGTTCGTTTTCTGGGATTCTCTGCTGTTGACCCCTCCTTTCTTGTAGGAAACCAACCAGGAATTTTCTTAGAAGAAAGACATGTCCTCAGACGAAGATATGCCTCTCGGCGCCCTGGCTGGTGGTAGCGGGACGAACCATGTCGCTTCCAACGGCATTCGTAACGGGAACACCAGTGACTCCCCCATGAGCGAGGACGAACTGCCCCTGGTATGTGGATAGTCACCATCGCGTCTGCTGCAGCCGACTCACTAGTAGCTTCTTCAAGTCACAGATCAGAGGGACACAGACGCCCGCACGCTCGTTGCGACGGAAACGAATTGCAGGCGAAGCGTCCGATAGCAGCGACGATGACATCCCTCTCGCCTCCTCACCCGCCAAACCAGCTGCTATGCCGATACCCAAGGCATCTAAGGCGACTTCGAGCAAGTCTAAGCAGGCTAATGGCAGGGTGAAAGTAGAGAGCGACGACGAGTCTTCCGGGATCACCTCCAAGCGTAAGCGCACCTCTAATGGGAAGGCGAAGGCTCCTCCGAAGAAGAGGGTCAAGCGAGAGGAGGATATTGCAGCGGCCGAGTCGTCCACGAACAGTCCAAAGCCACTTGCGTCGAAGAAGAAGAAGATGAAGGAGAAAGATGAAGCGGAGGAAGACGAAGAAAAATATCGATGGTGGGAAGCTCAGCAAGAGAACGACGGGGAGGAAAAGTGGCAGACTCTCGAACATAGTGGGGTAATATTCCCCCCTCCCTATGAACCCTTGCCTCCTCACGTGAAGATGCAGTACAAAGGTGCGTCCACTGGTCTGTCGTTTGCAGCAAACTGACATTGCATTTCAGGCAAGGAAGTAAATCTTCCGCCGGAATCCGAAGAGGTCGCCGGCTTTTATGCTGCTATGCTGGAGACAGACCATGCCAAGGACAAGACATTCAACAAAAATTTCTTCGAAGATTGGTGCAAGGTTTTGAAGCAATATCCACCTGTATGATACTTTTTGGCTTTCTGCAGACATCCAGAGCTGATAAGAGCCATAGCGTAATAACATCAAAATCACCGATTTTGAGTCCTGTGATTTTAGACCGATGTATGAATACTTTGAGGCCGAGAAAGCTAAGAAGAAGGCTCTCCCCGCCGCAGAGAAGAAAGAACTAAAGAAGCAGAAGGATGCTTTTGAGGAGAAATATACCTACTGCACTCTTGATGGCCGCAAAGAGAAAGTTGGAAACTTCAGAGTTGAACCACCGGGGCTTTTCCGTGGCCGTGGCGATCACCCGAAAAAAGGTGCTCTCAAAGTTAGTGCACCGTTTTAATCTTTACCGACAGGTGTCTCATTCATGAAATTGCAACAGTTTCGCGTACGACCCGAGGACATCACTCTTAATATCGGGGAAGATGCCTCTATCCCTGTGCCCAATATGTCTGGCACTTGGAAAGCGATAGCGCATGACAAGACCGTTACGTGGTTAGCTAACTGGGTGGAGAATGTCAATGGCAATTATAAATATGTGTTCTTGGCCGCCGGAAGTTCCTTGAAGGGCCAGAGTGACATGTCGAAGTTTGAAAAGGCTCGAGAGCTGAAGGTCGGAACCTCACTTGCGTCATTCCACTTGGCCTAACTTTCACTTAGAAACACGTCGAGCGGATTCGCTCGGATTACAATGCCAACCTGAAGAGCAAAACCATGGCCGACCGGCAACGGGCGACCGCAATGTACTTCATTGACCGATTGGCTCTTCGTGCGGGCAATGAGAAGGGAGAAGACGAAGCGGATACTGTCGGTTGTTGTTCACTTCGCTGCGAGCATGTCACATTGGAAGCACCCAATTTCATTGTCTTTGACTTCCTCGGCAAAGATTCGATTCGTTATTACAATCGCGTAACAGTGGATGCCCAGGTCTTCAAGAACATCAGGCTGTTTAAGGAGAACAAGGAAGACGGTGACAACCTATTTGATCGTGTCAATGTAAATTGCTAAGTTGTCACGTGTGGACTGAATTCTGACGAGTCATTAGACGACACTACTTAACAAGCACCTGCAATCGTACATGAAAGGATTGACGGCTAAGGTGTTCCGTACCTACAACGCGTCCATAACGTTTCAGGAGCAACTGGACCAAAATACGCCGAAGAATGCTTCTGTACAGGAGAAAGTGAATGCGTATAATCAAGCCAATCGTATGGTCGCCATCTTGTGTAACCATCAACGGAGCGTACCCAAGACTCACGAGCAGTCCATGGGCAGAATGCGTGATCGAGTATGTTACTCCTCCCTTGTGAACTTGCATTATTGATCACTGGCATACCTAGCTTCGTGCGTTCAAATATGACCGCATGAAAATGCGCCATGTCCTCTTCAACCTTGACCCGAAATACCGGAGGATGTCACAGTATCAGGACGACGAGTCTGATTTAGATGAAGAGTGGATCGAGGAGCATGAGGAGAATTTAAAGAAGAAAGAAATAGAGAAGGCGGAAAAGAAATTTACAAAGGATAATGAGAAGCTGGTTGAAGAGGGCAGCAAGCCTCACGATGAATCCCTCCTGAAAGAGAGGATTGCAGCCATCGAGGTCGAGTTCAAGAGGATCGCCAACGAGCGAGCAACGGGTAAAGCCTCCCTAAAAAGGGAACGACCCGTGGAGAAGATTGAGGATGGGATCCAAAAGTTAGATGAGAAGATCAGGACCTTCAAGTTGCAGATGGACGACCGCGAAGCTGGGAAAGAGGTCGCATTAGGCACAAGGTGAGTGTGTCCATGATCGTCGTCGGCCGAAATGATACTCACGATTGAACAGTAAGATAAACTACCTGGATCCTCGGTAAGTCCTACCCATTTCTGTTCCTTCGGGTCGCTGATTATCGGCTTCCCAGGATTACCTCGGCGTGGTGCAAGATGTACGATGTCCCTATCGAGAAGCTATTTTCGAAAACCTTGGTCACGAAATGTGAGATGCGTTGTTGTCGTCTTGGATGCGTGCTGACAACTGTCAAACAGTCCCATGGGCCATGGAAGTAGAAGCCGACTGGAAGTTTTGAACGGATGTCAGCGCCTCATTACCCTAATTCCAGGAACCCTGCATCTACACACTATCATTATTCAGGCATAACCGCCTCATATCATTGACTTACTCCAACGTCACACGAACTGTGAAACCTTCACTTTTCGCCCTGTTACACCGATAGTAGATGGTCCTCGTAGATTACTGTCATTTTGGCATTGCATAAATATTACTTGTCTCCACGTCCTCCTTACCCTGAGTCTATGTCCGAAGGCTGTTTGGCTCAGTTTTTCACGTGTTGTATAAAGTACCTTCGGACTTCACCAACACGTCTTTGTCCTCCTAGACAATGGTCGCGAAACCATTTACCACCGGGTCTGTTTTTGAAGCCCTCACCGTCGAGGATGTCGAAACTTCCGATGACGACGAAGTAGTCCAGGAGGATTCCTCGCATCCACCACTTGACAGGTGTGTCCGCATCCCCACTCTCCCGGGCGCCAACAATTTGACCCACACGACCACCGTATTACTAGTAGTACGGGACCCGCCAAACCGTCCAAATCCCAACAGAAAAAGGCTGCCAAGCATGCCCGCACAGAGAAACGAAAGCAACTCAAGGCCGCTACCAAGGTCGACGTATCGGACAGTGCGCCAATACCCGAAGGCGATCCCGTCCGAACCGAAACCGACAAGCCAGAGGCAGAACCTGTGACGGAACAAGCGGAACACGATCAACTAGAGGCACAGCCTGACGAGCGAGGAGCGGAACGCAATAAACTAGAGGAAGAACCTGACAAGCGAGAGGTAGAACCTGACAAGCTACAGGAAGAACCTCGCAAGCTGCAGGCCGAACCTCACAAGCTACCGGCAGAACTTCACAAGTCAGAGGCAGAACGCGAAAAGTTAGAGGCAGAACGTAGTAAGAAACGACAAAACATGATCACAAGGACGTTGTGGACGTTTATCATGATCGGAGGTTTCGTTGGTATGAAGAATGGCATAGACTTGACACGAACCGACGTACTGATACGCGTCATAGGCCTCCTCCTCATGGGTCACGCCTACATGATGATTTTGGTGATGCTATGTCAGGCTTTGGTTTATCGAGAGGTAACGGCCCTCTTCTCTTTGAAGGACGTTGCACCAGATTCTGTCAACGTCGTGACGCCGGGTCAGAAAGACCCTTGGAGTAAGACCCTCAACTGGTACTTTTTTGCGGTCACAAACTATTTCCTTTATGGTGAAAGTATCATCTATTACTTCAAGGTTGGTGTTTCCTGAGGCTTTCGGGCACATATTTAATGTGGATTGGCAGCACGTTGTTTTCAGTGATGGCCAACTATTGCCATTCGCCACGAACCACAGAATCATCAGTTTCACACTCTACACTATTGGTTTCATGGGTTTTGTGATGTCGCTCAAGCGGGGCTACCTAAAGCAACAATTTGGCCTGTTCTGCTGGGTTCATATGAGTCTGCTGCTAATTGTGGTTTCCAGGTGGGTAATGTGGTATATAAGCGGAGGGTCGATCTGATCACCGAGGCAGCCATTTCATTGTGAATAATATTTTGGAAGGCTTGATCTGGTTCTGGGTACCTGCTTCGCTGGTTATTTGCAACGATGTTTTTGCGTACATCTGGGGAATTACCCTCGGTCGCACTCCACTCATCAAGCTCTCCCCAAAGAAGACCGTGGAAGGATTCGTCGGAGCTTTCTGGAGTACGGTTATTTTCAGCGTCCTCTGGGGTACATACTTCATGCGGTTTAACTTCATGATCTGCCCCGTGCATGATCTCGGAGTCAGCGTCTGGAGTGACATGCAATGCGTTCCTAACCCTATTTTTGTTTGGCGAGAGTGGCAAATCTGGGCGCCTCTCAGGACCTTCCTGTCTCAAATTGTGCGTCTGCCGGTGTCAGATCTAACCATCCGCTAACACATCTTTTAGTTTGGATACCCCATAACCGTCATACCATATGTTCCTTACCAACTTCACCTCTTAGTTTTCGCCATATTCGCTTCGCTTGTTGCGCCGTTTGGGGGATTCTTCGCATCTGGCTTCAAACGTGCCTTCAATATCAAGGACTTTGGTCACAGCATTCCAGGCCATGGTGGCATGACCGATCGCATGGATTGCCAGTAAGTTCTCACTAGATTCGAGAGGTATGAACATTGAGCATGCTCGCAGATTCCTTATGGGTGTCTTCACCTACGTTTACTACAGCAGTTTCATCCGTGAACATCATGTTACTGTTGGGTCCATCTTGCAGATGATCGTTAGTGGTTTAACAGTCGAGGAGCAAATGGAATTGATAAGGGACTTGAAGAGGTACATGCAAGGGCAGGGAATCTGGTTGGATTGAAGGTCATGCATCCTATTTCACTCACGTTTCCAGACACTACTATTTACCCCGAGCATGCTGATAATGACCCTGCAAATATGATCTAATTTACTTTTCGTGGCCATGAAGGGATCTTTGAGCCATATTGGAGGGCATATGTCAGGACGTAATACATGTGCATGTATGACCATACTAGTGCGAAGGAGATGGGAGTGAAGATGCAGAGATTCGTCGCCTTTATGACCGTGGCTTCTCCTAGACATTATAAACGGTGATCAGGTGCTGATGTATTATGAGAGTCGCGTGAACACAAACCTTTTTCTCCTTCCAAAGAGCAAGAAGACCAACGCCAGACACCTTCACAACTTTGAAGCGCACACCAGGAATATCACCCTTGGCTTTCCCACTGCGACCGAAACCAGAAATGAGGACTTCGTCGTTCTCATCAACAAAGTTCAAGCAACCATCGTTCTAACATTTCCCGTGTAATGGATTAAGTGCGTGCTTCCTGAAGAATATCCGGGATACTCACGGGTACGAAGGCAGTGACTTTCTTTCCGTTCTTGATGAGCTGTACACGTACACATTTACGAATGGCAGAGTTTGGTTGCTTAGCCTCAACGCCGACTTTCTCGAGTACAATGCCCTTGGCATGTGATGACCCTCCAGTAGGGGAAGTTTTGAAAACGTTGCCGAGGGCACGTTTCTTGTAAGATTTGTCCGCCTGATACTTTTGTTAGAAATGCATTGCTGGAAGTAAGGCCGACAAGTATACCCAGCGGTTTACGCGCCGGTCATTGCGGAGCTTGCGAGCGGCTTGAAGTCCACGGGGTTTGTTGGCTACGAGACGAGACAGTCAGCGACACCGATACGATTGAGGCACCATTCGACGTACAGCCCATTTCTACGGTCGACGATGAGGTTGGGTGTGGATCCAAGTTTCAGTTGATTCGGTCGTTTCCTTGCAATCTGTATAGTTTTTCAGCCACAAATTTACAATCACGTGATGGTGTAATTTATATTAGGCTTACGTACTACTAAACATATGCTTGTACTATTCGGTACACCTATAAATCCAGACTACATACTAGACGTGTGTGTATGTATCTACTGGCAGCACATAATTACAGACTCTGTGTGTGCCTCTGTTCCTAGCAGTCGTGATATATTGAATGCAATAAGCCTCTGTTGCATGTACAGTATATTCCTGCCTTAATGCAGAATCACGTGCCAATATTGGACCACGTCGTCTCATTGTCAACACACTACGACTTGCATACATAAAGGTGACCGGAACACTATGAGGAGAAGACATTGTTCCTGGCTTAATAGTGCCTTCGTGGTGCTTCTTGCGCTTTCCCGCACCGATGCATTCTATCTTCCTGGGACTGCGCCTCACGATTATAAGGCGGGGGAACAAGTGGACCTCTTCGTCAATGCCCTGACACCGATGTTATTAGGAAAAGACGATTCCAAGCTGGTGCGCGATACTTTCATTGTGGACGAGAATGATCGTGAATGCTGATGTGGCCTTTTCCTATTGCCAGAAATCTGTCATAAATTGTGAGCAGGCGAGCATATTGGCTTGTGACACAGTCACTTACTTGCCTTCGTCACCAAGACGACTACTATAATCCAGCGTTTCACTTCTGTCAACCTGAGGGTGGTCCCAAGAGCCAACCTGAGTCCTTGGGATCTATCCTCTTCGGGGACCGGATATTCAACTCCCCGTATGACGTTCGTACCCTTGTGCACAGTTTTATTCCCTCGCACTCATGTGTCTACGTCTTCAGATAAAAGTACTGCAAGATAACAGTACATGTCGCACCCTTTGCACGACAAGCGTCCCTTCGGAAGACGCAAAATTTATCAATGACCGCATAAGAGAGGACTATGCCCTAAACTGGCTCATTGACGGCCTTCCAGCAGCAGAGATGAAGAAAGATCTCAAGACTGGTGATATATTTTTTGACATGGGCTTCAATCTTGGCAATGATGATGATGAAACTCCCTATTTGAACAACCACTATGAGATTGTTTTGAGGTCAGATGTCCCAGGTACACTAATACGGCGAATTTATCTAACATGGGTGTCTTACAGATACCACGAACCTTCCCCCGGTGTTTACCGGATTGTCGGTGTCTTAGTATGGCCATCTAGGTCGGTTGGGATCCGTACTCGATGCCAGGATTCTCAATCTTGCATAGTCGTGGTGGACCACAGCAGCCTGATGATATAACTGATTGTGAAAGCAATGTGGGCCCTCTGATGTTGTCGGAAACGCAGTCATCCTCGGTCAGATTTACCTATAGAGTTACTTGGAATGTGAGTTCCCATACATTCCCGCATTCACCGAGTGCCTCAAGGTTGCATTTTAGGAATCCGACACGCCATGGGTAGGTAGCATTCTTGAGCACGTATAGCATGGCTAAATGTTCAATAGGCTACCCGTTGGGACAATTACCTCCACATATTTGACCCTCGGATACACTGGTTCAGTCTCATCAATTCTCTTGTCATCGTTATTTTCCTCTGCGTCATGGTGGCTATGGTCCTTTTACGGACTGTTTCGCGTGACGTAGGTTTTGTCCATTAAAGGAGCATCCAAGCTTGTTGCTGACAGCATTGGTAGATATCTCGGTACAACGCAATTGATTTCAGTGTTAGTATTTCTTTGGACGTTCATTACACATACTCAGCTATTCTTTTTCACAGGAAGACGTTCAAGAAGATTGGGGTTGGAAGCTCGTGCATGGAGAGGTGTTCCGAACACCTCAGTATCCCATGCTACTGGCTGCTATGATTGGCAATGGGGCCCAGCTCTGCGCAATGTGCGCGGTCACACTTGGTATTGTTTCATTTGTTCCCTTCAGGACTCTTGCCTAACCTCCTGCGTAGTGTTCGCACTTTTTGGGTTCTTGTCCCCGTCCAACCGTGGTTCGCTGGCTACAATTATGATGGTTTGTTGGTCATTCTTCGGCGGGTGCGTAGCTGTCTATTTTTTCCTTGTGTCCACTGTCCAACTATCTCGCTATTCCCAGGATTGGTGGCTATTATTCTAGCCGAATATATGCCTCCTTGGGAGGTAGAGATCGTAGGAAGACAGCATTCGTCACGGCAACTGTCCTCCCAACGTAAGTCATATTTCTCGCCGTCCGCTCCAACTTCGCTAATCGGGAGATCAGACTAGTTTTTATCATCATTTTCTTGCTGAACGCTACGCTCCTGATCGCTGGCTCGTCTGGTGCTGTGCCGTTCTGTGCGTCCTTCTGTCTCATTAATTCTCAACGTCGCTGAATCGCTTGCTACAGCTACCATGCTTCTCATCGTCGTTCTTTGGTTTGGCATTTCTGCGCCCCTGTCATCTATCGGGTATTACTTTGGATCCAAACAAGGAGTACGTAGTATTTGGTCAAGACTTTAGGGCTTCTTCATACCATTTGCAGGCGGTGTCGCATCCTGTGAGAGTGAACCAAATTCCAAGGCAAATTCCCCCAGTTCCACGCTACCTGATGCCATGGGTATGTCGCTTCCTCATGTAAATAGTGCACCTCTTATGTGGTTCTAGTCATCCACTCTGCTAGCGGGGATATTACCTTTTGGTATGACTCTTCGTTCAACCACCTTGGCTTGGGTTCCAATGATTTCATGTCATAGGCGCGGCTTTCGTTGAACTGTACTTTGTCATGTCCAGCCTCTTTGCCTCTCGCGCATACTATGCTTTTGGTTTCCTGGCGCTGACGGCATTCGTCGTTGCCCTGACGACTGCAACTGTGACAATTCTGTTCACTTATTTCACACTTTGTGCAGAGGAATACAGGTGAGTGCACGTACCATGATGCTGATCCCATTATTAAGGTATGCACCGTAGGTGGCAGTGGCGTGCATTCTTGATCGGAGGGGGAAGTGCGTTTTGGGTGGCTGCCTATGGCCTATTCTATTGGGCGTCCCGTCTATCCCTCGATTCATTCACAAGCGTTGCGCTCTATCTTGGGTACCTCTTCCTACTCTGTTTGTTTGACTTCCTCATTACTGGTGAGCCTTCATGTTCTATTTGATGAGTAGATCACTTGAAGCAGCGTAGGAACGATTGGCTTCCTGGCGTCATATTGGGCTGTCCGCAAACTTTACAGTGCTATTCGAGTGGACTAGACCTTGCTTATGTACACATACCTGTACTAGAGAATACGAATCCATGCATTCTTCGAAATTATTGATGCTAGGGCTGAGGGTAGATGAGCCCTTATGGCGATTAGTATGTCGCCTACGTTGTCTACTTGTTGGAGCGATGCGGGATGGTATACGAGATGGTGACCACTAAAATTGCGCATAACCGGTACAAAGTTCCTATCGATTACACGAGGTGTAAGTACCCTATGTATGGAGTACAGTGAGGCTCAAGCATTGTCCGCAGTAAAATGATGCTGTTTGGTAATGTTCCGTGAAAGAAGTCCGAAGTTCGGTGATGAACTGTCCCTATCAAGTCCGTATTATCCATGAATGCACAACTATCATACAAACACTGGCTTCTTGATGACATCGATGTGATAGCACAACGCAGTGGCAGAGGCAAGTTATAGCGCTGCTGATGGTGCGGTGATGGTAAAGTTCTGGCTCCAATTACCGGAGTCACCGAACACTGCAAATTGGTGAGTATTCACACCACAAAGAAAATTCCCTCAAAGGTTGTGACTTACAAACAATGCAATAAATGCCTGGTGTCACGTTGGGAACCGTAACTTGCACTTCACCAGCGCTCAGCGGGAAACCCGTCTTGATAGGATTTGCCTGTGTGGCATTCCCTTGGCGTAAATAGATCTTGCCTTGAGAGTTGGTAACCTGGGACGGCGGGTTGGTTATGTTCCAGGTCACGGTGTAGTTTCCTCCGACGACCCAGACGCTAGTGGAGTTCGGTGAGAGGATGGGGGGAACCCAGACATCACGTGAGGCGATGGGATGTGCTGATACGAGTGAAAATAGCGACAGTCCAGCAAGGAGGAAGCTGAGGAGGTGTGTACAGACGAGCATCCTGATTATAGAGAGCACTGAACAGATGGACGAATGGCTCGACTGGCAGAAAGGGCTTCAAGCATCAGGCCTTATATAAAGGGATTTGCACAGCATGCACATGGAGCGATGGCGATTCAGCAGCAGCAAGTGGGCACTGTAAATCTAAGAAAAGGTCATGGTCCAGCCACACAGAAGGCACAATCAGGGAAGCAGCGTGATTTGGGCCACAGACTAATAGGCGGTGAAGTGCTTTGCTTGGTACTGCCTTGGGTACCGGATCGTTCAAGACTCAAGATCCAGAGTCATCGGCTCTGTGGAGTGGAGTACCCTGTTGCAGGCGGTCTGCCATCTCGGTAGAGCAGAGAATGAACTTAGCGGTGGGATGAAGCTGGGGCACGTTCCAATTCGACCAGTGCAGGATTGATATTATGTAAGCAATGTACCAGTTCCATCATTTTGTAGACTGCTCTGGCCGATCATTCTACTCGAGAAGGGACGACTGATTTTTTTTGGTTTGTAAAAGGGTGACTAGGTCGATCTGGACCCTGTGGAAGCAGCGATGGCACCGCAAAAACGAAAGAGAGCGAGTGAAGAAAGTGGGGAAGACTCCGATTCGGCCTTTTCAATCATCAAGGCAGACGACGAGGACGTTGACATATCATCTGCATTGATCGCAAAACATACACAGAATGCTACTTTGGATGACTCAGACAACGGCGGCGATCGTAGTGATGATGACGAATTCGGGGAGTTCATAAACGACTCCATTGCAAGGAGGAATGTGAAGGGTGGAACAAATATGCTCAAGAAAATTAAAAGCAAGGGAAAGGGAAAAGGTGAAGTAGGCGGAGGTAGTTTTCAGAGCATGGGTGCGTCCATTCTACGAATGCTCTATGATCTCTAAATGATCTCTATCAGGTCTTCATCCGTCACTACTTCGTGCCGTGACAATGCAGGGGTACCGTACACCTACGCCTATCCAGCGTGCAACTATCCCATCCTTACTAGCATCACCACCTAAGGACCTCGTAGGAATGGCCCGCACAGGATCGGGTAAGACACTGGCATACATGATACCCTTGTTACAGCGCCTTGGGGGACGCCATTCTCATGCTTTCGGTGCACGCGCCATTGTCCTCGTCCCAGCAAGAGAGCTGGCTCTTCAAGTCCTCAAGGTTGGAAAAAGCCTTGTCAAGGGCTGGCGGGGTGATAGTGGACATCATGTGGGTGATAGCCATGAAGACGATCATGCTACTAGTGTTGGCCAAGGAGAGGTTCTACGTTGGGGTCTGGTTGTGGGAGGAGAAGGCATGGACGAACAGTTTGAGATGATTAGCAACAATCCCGACGTGTCAGTAAATTGTCTTGATACCCCAGCTAACTGTCTTGTTGACCCTGTGGCAGAATTATTGCAACTCCAGGTCGTCTCCTTCACTTGATCGTTGAGATGAACTTGTCCCTCGCTGGGGCTCAGTATGTCGTCTTCGATGAAGCTGATCGCCTCTTTGAGCTTGGTTTCTCTACTGCCCTTACGGAGATATTGGCTCGCCTGCCAGCCTCGCGTCAGACCCTTCTGTTCTCTGCCACCCTTCCAAAGTCCCTGGTGGAGTTTGCGAAAGCGGGATTGCGGAACCCCAAGCTTGTCCGACTTGATGCGGAATCCAAGATAAGCGCGGACCTCCGGATGGCTTTTTTCTCCGTCAAACAAGCAGAAAAGGATGCGTGTTTACTCTCACTGTTGCGGGATGTCATTCATGTTCCCGTTGGCAACACCCTAAGGACTGTGGACGGAGATGATGGACCCGATCAAGACAATAAAGGGAAGCGAAGGGCGAAATCACAACGTTCTACCCACACTGCACCCCATCAAACGTTGGTGTTTGCGGCAACCAAGCACCACGTTGAATATTTATCGACATTGCTCACATCTGCGGGATATGCCGTATCCGCTCTCTACGGATCACTCGTGCAGTCCAGTAGAACATACCAAATGTCACAATTTCTGGCGCAAAAGACCCAGATCCTCGTGGTTACAGACGTTGCAGCTCGTGGATTGGATATCCCAATTCTGGAACATGTCGTGAACTATGACTTCCCGGTAGGCGCTCGTGTATTCGTCCATCGTGTGGGACGAACAGCACGCGCGGGGAGGAGAGGATGGGCTTGGAGTTTCGTAACCCATTCCGAGGCTGCATACCTTTGTGACTTGCAGCTTTTCCTTGGTCGACCGTTTGTCAGCACTTCTCAACATCCTATCCACTCCACAGAAGAAACATACACGCAGTCGCTTATCCTCGGGCCGTTTCCCCAAGATGTGATCGATGCAGAGGTTGAGCATATTCGGTCGCTTGACATTACTCATAGCAATCTCCCCACCCTCCGTGCAGTGATGGAACGTGGCCAATCCATGTACGAACGCAGTCGGGGAAAAGCAAGCGCCGCAAGTTATCGACGGGCGAAGGAGATGGCGAAGAAGGGCGGTGGGTGGGCAAGCGACGCCCACGGTGTACAGCCTGTGCTGGCACTCATGCGACCCACTGATGGTGACAGGTGCAATGGACTTAATGATAAACAGGATCGAGAGGAAAAGCGGCGGGAAATTGTCCGTGCTGTCAGTTCGTTTAAGCCGGCGGAAACGATCTTTGAGGTAGGAACGCGGGGAAAGGCAGGTGCGGGGACGGCAGCTCTGATGAAAGAGCGCCGGAAAGCATTGGCCAAAGCTGTGGGGAGGGCGCCATCAGCTGTCGTTACTGAAAACTTCATTCCAAGTGAAAGTGAAACCCCTCAGGAACGCGGCGACATACAGATGGCAGACGAGGAGGACATTGCAGTAAGTATAAATGCTGTGTTGTGCATTTTGTGAAACTCACTGTCTTGCAGGCTATTTTTGGTGCCTCATCTCAGAAGAATGGGAAAACAGGCTTCCGTGACGAGGATTTCTTTATGTCTCATTACCGACAAGACGCTCATACGGAGAAAGGGTATGACTACCACTACATTGTTCTGATTGCAGCTAACTATTGAGGGTGCAGCTACTCGCTCACAGATGGCGCCTCTTCGTTCGCTACTCAAGCTCAAGGCGCATCCTTCGATCTCGTAGGAGATGTTACTGTTTCAGAGCGCCAACGTCATAAACTTTCTTGGGACAAGAAAAAGAAAAAATTCATCAAGGGCGATGGAACGGGTGCCAATAATGTGAAGCTTGTGCGCACTGAAAGTGGAACACGACTTCCTGCAACTTACAGGAGTGGTCGATACGACGAATGGCAGAAGAAAGCTAAGGTCACCATGCCTAAAATTGGAGAACAGGAGCTAGCAAGACCTCGGGGAGCGGGTGGCATTGGTGGGAAGAGATGGAGACACAATAAGGTGTCTGAGGCGAAGCCTCTTGACAAATTCCATAAAGATTATGAACGGAAAGTACGACAACTGAAGAAAGGACAGGAAGCGGCGACTGTCGCAAATGACACCCCACAGACCACTCAGAAACAGTCCAACAAAAAGCCGCCAAAGACTGGCAGACGACACGACGGAACGTCTGTCCGCCGCCTCAAAAATGAACTCAAGACCGTCGAACAAATCCGCAAAAGTCGTAGGATGGTAGAGAGAAGGAAGGTAAAGAATGCGCGGCCGAGTCGTAAAAGTAAGCGATGACATCAACAACTTGGAGCGGACATTTGGTTGAAGTTGGTTACGCTGTGTCAGAGTACTCCCATTTTGCTCCTGATCCTGGTATCAGTGGCACTTCCGCCCCTTCCAATAGATCGACCCCCACACTCCTAAGGGCATTGACACACCACTCAGGGTAACCCTGATCACCGAAGTAATTTCTGAAAAATGTTCCAAGGTAATCCGGGAATCTTCCTTCTATAATGGAGTCCCTTGCACGGCCCATTACCTGAGTCTGGAATACTAAATTATGTTGCGTGACAGCTATGGTGCATGAAAATTAGCGCCTCTGCAGTAATTACAAAACGAAGGCGCTACCATGAGCTCCAGCCGTCTCTATTGTGACGATGTGATGGAGCATCGCACGGGACATCTTGCTTCTGCACGTCGGACAGGGACAATGCTCATCAATCGGTTCCATCGCTTTCGCATGCTTTTTCAGGCCTGTCCTGAGGTCAGTATATTCATCAACAGATGTACCACGTAGCACACACGAAGATTGAGGGGTCCATTAAAGGTCAGGGCAACTCCAAACCTTGCAGTACGAGTAGGAAATACACAATCTGCCTGTTGAATTTGAGAAGGGAGAGTGACTGCTTCAGGAGATTGTATTAACGGACCATATCAATGCCCAATGCCACACACACAAGAAGATCTGCCAACCTAGTAAGCATCCATCGTAGGATGGAAGTGTTCACTCACCCTCCGCGAAGCCTATTCCCATTGCATATCGTGGACCTGATGAAAAAGTGGAAACTGTAATACCGGCACCGAAAACATAGCCGATGCTTACGATCAGAAGGCAACATTTCCGCACATTGCTTTATGCTATTAATTATCAGAGTAATGTGATTGCTTCGGAGACCTCAGACTCTTACAGTCTCCAGAACACATCTACGATCATTCCAATTGTGATAGTATGAAACGACGAATGAACTTACCCTTCTCTTCTCCTCCACTGAGTCCGCCAATAGCATAACCAGCGACACGATCCTTTCTTGCGACCATGGCTTGTAGACATTGTTCGCGCAGGTCAGGGTCCAGCCCCCCTTGAACTATAGCAAATAGGTTCTGTCTATCCTGTCGACCGGATCGTTCATGCTGCGCAATGCAGCGGTCGAGCCATCGCACTGATCGCTCCATGGCTTCTGCAACGCGAGGTCCAGTAGTGAGGCTGCTGACTAAAAAATATGAAATGACCGTCTGAACTGATAAATGTCGGGTATATTACCAACATCATCTAATTGCACGATGATATCCGCCCCTATGGAATGCTGTATTGAGATGCTTTGTTCGGGCTATTAAGATGTCAGTAGTGCTTTCACGGCTTACAACAAACTCGTTACAGTCAGCATCGTCGGTTCTCCCGTAAAAGGACTGGAAAAGAGTGCACCCTCTTCTGTGATCTGTGTAAACTTGTTCAGGGATACAAGCTGGAAGCCACCACTGTCCTAAATGCCAGGACCGATCACAAGCTGAGATTAACTTGAAACATCGTAGAAGCCTACTGTCAACAAGTTTCGACTCCAACCTTGAAATTGATGCGCACCACCCGCTTCATCTAATGACCTGATCCCAGGTCTCAAATTTAAATGGTATGTGTTGTTCAGGATGAGAGTGATCCCAAGAGATTCCACTTGCTCTGGTGTTAAGCCCTTGATGGCAGCTTGAGTGGCGACTGGCATGAAAGTTGGCAGCATCGTAACACCATCTTTTCGATTTTCATCCAAACATTGCTTTAATATCAGCCGAATGCAGGTCACTCACGAGCAAGCTTCATGCGGCATGCACGGGCACGGGTCGTGTTGCACGTTGCAACGACCTCGAATTGCATCGTTGAGGAATGGTAGGAATGTTCAATGACATTATGATCACGGATAAAAAAACGCTTATGTAAACTAATCCAGAACTTCTACGAAGCGATGTGATTGATGTATCTCGCACTGCTTAATTTACATCTATTGCTATGTTGCATTATGTCGAAGTATAAGTATACGAAGTTGTATAACGTACCGTATACAATGGATTCAGCTTCCATTCAAATCGAAGAGCCATTTGCAGCCCTGCCAAACCGCAAAGCTTATCCCATTCATTGGGATAATTTTCAAATACCCTAAACTTAGCCCAACGTAGAACCCTCTTAACCCCGATGTTGCGTATATAGTCCTGATAGTCTCCTTCCATCCAAGCCAGCGATCTGGTTGTGTGAGACCGCCGACTTGCATACGACGGCGAATGACCTCAAAGGGATAGGATACCGTTTGAGAAACTGCGCCTGATGCAGCGCCGATACCGAGATCGGCGAGTACGCTGGGTCGCTTAGAATGTTCATTTCTTCGTGGATAGAAATGTGCGCGGAGGAAATCCCATGTTAAAAATGAGGTACCCGCATAGGGGATCATGCCGACCATGCTGACTGTGAAGCCTCGATAGAACTTGAGTATCGGAAAGTATTCGAATAGCTGCTTTGACGTAGTATTTGACGAAGACACTGTTCTCGCGACGGCACCTTCGTGATAGATGTGGGACATTGCGTGGAGGAAGGTCGGGCGGGCTCGCGTAGCTGACTTGTCTGCAACACGACTATGGAAGGCCATACGGACTCTAATCAGTTCTAATGGGTATGTGAAAGTGACAGATGTCATTCCTGAAAAGACATGTAAGGTTGCACTAGACGGTTTTGCACGCCGAGCTACATACCTGCAAGCGATCCAGTCGTAAAACGTCGTAGATTTGTCTCGTAGCGCTTGTCTGGTATCAAAATCTTTGGAAAATCACAATGTCAGAAGCAGCAACCGTCAACAAACCAATACTCTTACCAATCGCCACTGGTCATAAGCCATGAACTTGATGGCAGCATAGGGAAATATGCGCAGGAGAGTTGCCACATGACCCTGAAAAAGTCCTCCAACACCTCCGTCTCTATAGATGGCGAGGCCAGCTCGGAATGCACCTGTCCACGATCCTTGGGAAGGATGAGCTATGCACGGAAGCGAGATTTACAAACAGACCTGCATACTTCTGAAAATCAGGGTTGGACGCCTGGAACAGGATCTTTACTCTGTCAAGCGGTGCAACTGCAGTTTTCGCCTGGTGGATCGAGAGGTAAGACGGACGGTTTTAAGAACCAGCCTCTAGCACATACAACACATCCTGCAAGTCCCCCAGCAAGTCCGGATCGAACCACATAACCAAGACTCTGTTTGTCTCGTTGTCTGGAGACACCTGTACTCATTAATCCGCTAGTACTGAGCGGACCACTTGCATGTGGACGTCGATGTCGAACGGTGTTAAATTCCTACCCGCACGATTACATAAGCCCCTTTGGTAGCCTCTGACGAATCGGACCCTAATCCAATTTATGAAGGGCAACTTGAAATTTCTGAACTTGGGATTTGTTCAATGTTCGGCGTGACTCGTCTGTGGACACGCTTGAATCATAGACTCATACCCACTGGAATCAACCTACAGAGAAGTATCAGTAATGGAAGGAATTTCGTAGGGGATTTGATGGCGAGGGACTTGGTAGCCAATGTGACCCGGTGAGCCATTTCAGACTGACACTAGCATGCCCAAATGACGATGCGCCAGACCACACGAATTGCAACGACACTTGGAGAAGGGTCCTCAGTCTGTATATTCTGGTATCGACCCGACTGCAAAATCACTACACGCAGGACACCTTATACCATTGTTGTGTTTGTTGCACTTCCAGCTGCAGGGAAATAAGGTCATTGCACTGGTAAATGCTTTGTATACTCTATTCCGTATCTTCTCCAATATATACGCAGATAGGTGGTGCGACTGGACTGGTGGGCGATCCATCAGGTCGCTTGACCGAACGGGAGCTCTCCGAGGCAGCACAGATCGAGTTTAATGCTGTGAAACTGGTCGATGCCATCCACAAATTTTTCAATCGCGCTACCGCTTACGCAGCCGGCAAGTTCTCCATCCCTCCGTCAAATATTGGGGAGATACAGGTCCTCAACAATATCAGCTGGCTCAGCGGTCTCAACCTCTTGGACTTCCTCCGTAATACGGGCATTCATGTTCGCATTAATCACATGCTCGGAAGAGACAGGCATGGAACATGCATTTTCGCATTTCATCAATCTAATTTTACTATCGCAGTGTGCGGACGCGTATGAGCGCACAAGAAGGCATGACTTTCACCGAATTCACGTACCAGCTCTTGCAAGGCTACGACTTCTATGAGCTATACCGGGCATTGGGATGTACGATCCAGGTGGGCGGCTCCGACCAATGGGGTAATATCTTGTGTGGTCTCGAGCTCATCAATAAAACACAACCTGGTGAAGCTCCCCTTGTGGAGACTACGAAGAACAAGGGTTTCGCATTGACTACCCCTCTTCTAACAAATTCATCGGGTCAGAAGTTTGGAAAGAGTGCCGGAAACGCTGTGTGGCTCGATGAAAACCTCACGAGTCACCTGGATTTCTATCAGGTAATTTTTTTTTGCATTTAAGTTTCAAAGACACCACATGTCAATTCACTTGGCAGTTCTTCATGAAGACGACCGATGCAGATGTTGGTCGGTACTTCAAGATGTTTACTTTACTACCATTGGAGGAGATACTGTCGATCATGCAAGACCATGAGTCGCATCCCGAACGTCGTATAGCGCAAAGAACACTTGCTGAAGAAGTGACATTAATGGTTCATGGCGGTCGGTTGTGATAATAGACTTGACCAACTTTCACTAACGTTGTTGGTAGATGAGGGACTGAATTCAGCAAAGGTTGCAACTGCAGTATTATTCGGCACTGAATACTCGTCTCTTCGCGCAGATCAAATCATAAAGTCGCTAAGTAGCGATCGTCGACTGGTGCTATGCACGGAAGACGAGATGTTTAAAGAATCGCTGCCTAATCTTGCAGCGATACACAAGCTTTTACCCTCCAAGTGTAGGCCAAATTCCCGCCCTGGTTTCTTCATGCTGACGTATCCATCAGCTGCTGCGCGCCAACTCACCCTTGCAGGGGGGTTTTATTTGAATAATGTACCCCAGAAAGATCCGCATTTCCGCCTGACGCGAGATAGTCTTCTAGATGGCAGGGTGGCGATTGTCCGTGCTGGTAAAGATCAACACCTAGTATTGGCTTTGCAATGAATCTACAAATTATCCGCAGTGTTTGCCTCTTCGCCTGCGCAGCCAAATTAGTAGTGCAGCAGTCGCCCTCATATTGACCTCGGGTGTTCAGGAACAGGTGTCCAAGTAATCGATCGAGTGGAATATACGCTAGCTGAGGTATGTCTGGTCTTTTCCACAGAATTATTGAACATGAGCTCGTTGGCATGAAGGAGCGTCCGCAGATCCTAAGCAGCACCTTCGTCACGTCTGTGAAAAATACGATGCTACCCTGATCGCGTGCACCTAGCCCCTCCTAGGGACACCTCTCGGAACACTAAATATCCTGTTTGCAGCTGAACTCGGACGTGGAATCCTGCCTGTTGAACTGGTGACGCTCTCAGTCGCACTAGTCGAGTGCGTTCGCGTCGTAGTTGAAACGCCTGTCAATCGAGAAGGCGGATGCGATTCCAATGAGACAAGACTTCGCAATATAAATTTCGCGCGATGTACCTGCACCTCTAGGTATACCCCTTCCACCACTGCGTGCTGCCATAGCAGCAGCACTCGCCTTCGTACCCCTAACGCCACGCACACCACTGCTGATGCTTGCGCCTGGCCCACGCCCTCGCGGTGCCGGCTTGTTACCAGTAACGGTGACAGTAGCAGCAGCATCCTTCCGGGCTCGTTCCTCCTCCTCACGTTGAGCTGCCTCTTCGGCTTCACGACGACGACGCTCTTCCTCCTCCCTGCGTGCGGCCTCTGCGCGTTCATGTTCAATCCTCGCTCGCTCGATGGCCTCTGCCCGTTCCCGGGCTACAGCGTCCTCGTCCTGAGATAGAGTAAAAATGAGACTCATATTCATTCCTATTTCCAGAAGAGCAGAACCCTATACTTACAGCCTCTGCACCCTCCCATTGTTCGTCAAATATAAGTCGAGTAATCCCCTCCGATTTGGAGAGCATATTTGCGTACTTGTCTAGCAGCCCGTCCGTCTGAACCAGCTGTTCTGCCACTTGCTACATTTACAGTGTCGCAACTCCAGTAAGTGGCAGAGAGTAAACCATCTACACGCATCCATACCTCCGTAGCACTTTTGGCAATACTCAATGCATCGTTGAGCACCGAAAACGACGAGTTGAGCTTTTTCAGTATAAATAAGTCACGCTGAAGCTTCTCCTCGCGGGCCTTGGCTGCAACGGCTCGTCCTAAGACTGCTGTATTGGCAACATCTTCTTCCATGTCTGCGGTCGCGCCAGTACCATCGACGTACTCGTCAACCTCGGCAATGGCACTCTGGTCGGACGAGAAGGGGTGCGAAGGCGCGGGCTGTGGTGCGAGCAAGCTAAACCGGGGGCCATCACGGGTGAAGGGCTTGTCAGAGAGTGAGAGCTCCGAAAGTGAGAGATCGGCACCGCCTGGCCCCGTGTCTTGCAGGTGAAAAGAGTCATCGATGGGGTCGGGAGACGGGAAGGACTCTGAAAGTATGCGAGATCCAATGTCGTCTACCACAGGAAGCGACGACGACGGTGTCGACAGTGACCATGAAGTCATTTGATTGTATGTATGTAGCGGGAATCCGCCTGAGCCTCTGGGCTGATTTCACGTGCTGATTACGCTTGTTGCAACTTCCCTTCAGTACTCTATCCTTCAAATTTTTGGGGGCGCCTATGGGAGACTATTTGACTCCATCGACATCAGATTTTCCGTTAACACGACTGTCCAGGCGTCGGTGCTGTGGGTGACACGAAAATGGTCGGAGCCTGTTGTCGATGGTACCTTCAGACTGACATTGAACTCAAATTCCTCCTCCCTCAGAATCGAACGATCATGGTTTGAGCGTAGCGCAGGTACTTATATATATAGCCAAACTGCAACAATATATTCGATCAAAAATGCGTCCAACACATGCGGGCCCGGATCGCCATAATGTCCCCAATGGGCAACCACCACTAGTTTCTATCGTCGACATTTCGCGCTCGAGGTTGATTGCGTTGGTGGAGATGGTCTTGCAAACAACGTGCTATGATGCATGGAGTGCGTGAGCGAGCATGACCTCCGGAACTAAAATATGAAGAGCAGGAAGAGATCAGCGTGGCACCGACCTGACCCCCAGTTGATTTGAGCGCGTCAAGACGGGCCACCAGCACGAATATACAAGATGCAGAAGGGGAAGCACTACCTTGTAGAGCTAAACGGAATGTGAGTCCCTTTGGCGATGGGCGACCGAACGTCAGCTTCAGAGGGCAAGTGGCTCTGGTGCGGCACTTGCGACCCCTGCACCAAACCAAACGATGCGCACACATCCAAGTCATCCGATGTCTTGACTTTCGTTGGTCCGTCTCTTGAGGCGCCTTTGGATGAGTTGCAAGCAGTCTGACTCGTGACAGTCAAGATTGGCGAAACTGCGGAGTCAACGTATTTGGGACTCGCAACCTCTGCGATATCAGAGATGGGAGACGTCATGACACAAGATTCATGGAGGCGACCAGGGGGACAATACACTCTGAAAGTGCTTGATCCGCTCCCATCTCCTCGTCGGACTACCTGGATGTGCGAAATACTTTCTGTCCTTCGTGGAGAGGCGGTATGGCAATATTCCAGCGGCTGTTCCGCAAGAAAATCATCAGACCTTGACCGCTCACACATCTTCGCACACCTTCCACCTGCATTTCGTAATGACGGACTTGATGACGGTGTGGTTGAGAACGTCACATTTGCTTCGACTCTGCAAGATGGAAGAACAGGCAACGACAGACTTGGAGTGAGCTGTGATGGCCTCCCGCGATCCATTCTTACGCCTGGGCTTTGGGTGTGATTGGCATCTTTCAGATTGCGTGCAGGAGTCTTAAACGACGTAGCAGATAAAGAAGCTGGTTTGGTCCCAGGACGGACTTTAACTTTGGTAGGGTCGAACTCAGGCGGGTTAGGGAGCCAAACACGAGGGTCGATTTTCTTCGCAATGAGGATATCGTCAAATGCCCGATATACCACTCCCCGAGACGCTGCAGTCCTATTTCGTGGAGACTTTGTCCTCGGAATGCATTCATCCTCCTCACTGGAGTCCTGGGAGGAGGCGGCCATGCTGTGCGGCTGATGCTCTGACATTCTGTCGTTTCCTCGGTTCCCCATCAGGAAAAACGGAGACTCTTCGGCGTGATTTAAACATGGTGAATCCCTATCAAAAGTTATTCTGCGAATGTTCCGCCCAGTATGATGTAGTGGGAGGTCATCAAGTTCAAGCAATGACACGTGCCCAGTGACCTCTGTCGGCGGAGAAGATGGTACCGTGGAGATTGAGCTGTCCCTCAACATTCTATGCAGCCTGTGGGTAGGCGAGGGGGGCAGTGAAGGTACTCCACGCCTCTGCGTAGCGGAAAGAATCTTCTTGGGCTTCGTGTCGGGCGTCAACAACAAAGACGCCTCTGATGACATTGGTGACGGGAGAGTCATCTCCTCATTGGAAGACGGTTTTATTTTTTCGCGTTTCTTTCTGCTTCTGTCTGAAGCAGATGGTACTGCCATGACTTCTCCCCTTTCCAGAGCGGCTTGGAACACTCGTTCGGCCTCCTCTCTGGTTGAAAACCCCTGGTAGACTGGATGTTCGACACCCCTGACTTTCCATGAAGCCTCAGGCCTACGATATTTCGTCACATCGAACAAAGTGCCCATCAGTTTCGACGCCTTTATTTACATAACAGTGAAAGGGGAGCTTGATACTAACCAATTGTCATACACGCCAGGCTCCGTGCCCACTGTTACAGCGTAAAACTTGGCCATGTTACAGGTGTTCTATGGAGGGTTTATCCAGGCAAGCAGACGTGGACAGGAGAAATGAACTTCGCGTCTCTCGCTTGAAACGGGTCGCGTCTAATTGGTAAGTCACGGGTTCAAATTCAAAACGCAACTCCATTGGCTGCCGCACTTCGAGTCAAGCATTCGATGGCACGCATGAAAGAAAACAATGCATTATGGGTAGCAATATACGTCCAACGCTAGTATTCCAAAAGCCCTCAACGGTTCTACAGGTGCAATGTAAATGACGATGGATCAGACAGCAATGTAGCCCCCACGACTGGATCGTCGTGGCCGGATATTCGAGCATAAGTGGTTTAGCACATCTTGTAGCATGTAAGGAACTTCTCTCCAGAAATCTCGGTGTCTGTTCGCCCTCAAAAGTAAGCATACGTATCAATCCCACCAACAACGGAACTCACGGAATTAGATCCAAGCCACGGGCACCATAAGTAGAGTAATTGTAATACGCGCCGATAGCAAAGTATGCGCAAAAAGCGAGCAGGAGCCTACCCACGCGGTCCAGAATGAGTGCAACGGTATGTACAATAGATAGGAAACGCACATCAAGAAGAAGAACCCGAGCCCACTTCCTACATGTTCTATGGGCACATCGTCTGGCTTTCCCCCGCTCCCATCGCCACCCTTCTTGTCGTCCTCTTGTGGTGGAGGGACTTGTTGAGCTTTGCATGCGGACGGCGAGCTCCACTCCACGGTTGCTTGCCCATCCACATACGCAGAAAATGTGGGAGGTTGTGCGCTCTCTGCGCATGTAAGATTAATCTTCAGGAGTTGAGTTGCCGAGTTTGAAGAAGAGCTAGGGTAGGAGAGTCCGTGTAATATTATAGACAGACCCTGTGGTGCTTGAAGAAAATAATATTAGCCGCAATCCTGCCAGAGCAAGCAAGAATTGACCAACATGACAGAGCAGCAACCTCTGGGGAGAGGGAGGAAACATGTGCGACGGGTATGACGGCGGTTATACGGTCGGTGTCCTCGCCGCCCTTCCTATTCGTTTTGGTGAGACAGGCAACTGTACCAGACGAACACTATGCCCTCCCAGATTAGTCGCCTTGTCGCGTAAGAAACATCTCCTGGCGCACACCTGGTCCTCACTCAATCTCCCCACCACCGGCTCCAGCTCCGCACACAAATCAAATCTCAGCTCGTCGACGAACTTGCTCGGTGGTGAATCTCTTTCCCGCGTCAAGACTTGTACTCCCTTTAGACTCGTCAGATCGTACTGTGTGCCGTCGAGCGTCGGCTGACAGTTAAACGGCGAGCTAGAATCTTGTGCAGCGACCCCAAAGAGCGCAGAAAGTAGAAGTACGGCTGAGAAGATATGAGCAGGCGATAGAAGTGTGGTGCATCTCGGTACTACTGTCATGTCGGCGGCGAGCAGAGGGTCTGGCGTATACTAGTCGACCATTACATAATACAGGAGAGTCTTTGCCATCGTCTGTGGACTCAGACACAAGATCATATCAGCCATGACAAGCCTCGATGATCTCAAGGATCTTATATATCACGAGAGACAACAGGAGGGATCAATGCTTTGCGCACAACATGCGCTGAACTCTCTTCTCCGTAAGTCGTACAATTTCGTGTCCATGGCCATAATATCAACGCGTTAATACTACTCTGGCGCCGTCCAGAAGGAAACTATGTTCGTAGCGAATTGGTGCAGTTAACAGGATTGGTCTCAACCTTCACAATCTAGTTCACTGCGCCTGATCTATCCGATCTAGCCCATAACCTGGATCTTGCTGAGCAGAGCTACAACGACAGATCTCGAGGCGGAGCCAGCACGAACATGGACGATACAGGTATCGTTAGGTCCAATCCAACTGTATTGTCACAGCGTTCAACTATAGCTTCAGGATTTTTCTCGGTACAAGTTCTAGAAAGCGCACTGAACTTGTGGGGCTTGAGGTCAGACCTATCTCAAATCATTCCCCCAACCTGACCACCCATAACAGTTTGGTGCGGTGGCGCTCAGAGGCCATGCGGCCACATCAGAGCAAACCACAGTGAGCGCTCTTACTTCGTCCTGACTGTCAACCTCAACGAGGGATGGGTTTTCAGTCTGCAGCTAGCCTTCATACTCAATCAAAATCAGCATTGGTGCACACTTCGTCGCTTCGGACTGGCAGTCGAAGGCGGCCACTGGTTCAATCTAGACTCGAATGAACCACGGCCTCGATGGATCGGCAGGACATACCTCGACATCTTCCTCCAGCAGGCAGAACAAGATGGTGAGTTATTGGCTTCAACTATTGGGTGGAAGGTGTCACCTCATGCACATTAGGTTATTCCGTGTTTGCAGTGACATCCACTAATGTGGGTACCGATCTCCCTCGTACCCGGGCAGACGAGGTCGCAGCGTCCATTCCAGAACCATCATCCGCTCAGCCCTCATCTTCTTCTGCCCCGCAAAAGGCCTCCGTTGATGTTGATATGGAAGATGAAGATATGGATCTGCAAGCTGCATTGCAGGCATCGCTTGCACATCCCACATTTAGCACTTCCCAGGCTTTGCCAAGACATGGCGCTTACTCTCCACCTCATATTTCAGCCAATCGCGAATTTCCTGCTATCCACAACGACCGGGGATTGGCTACGTCATCCCATAGCCGGATCCATCCTAGCGGATCAACGATCCCGCCAAACCAGGACCCACACAGACAAGCAGATGTCGACCCCGTAACTGCCTCCATACAAAGGAATCGTATCATCATGGAGAGGATGCGTAGAGAACAAGAAATGGCTTTTCAAGAGCAATATGAAGAGGAAGTGTCGGGCCTCGGTGTACCTCGTCCGCCTAGACACTATGGAGCATCTGAGGAAGACGACGATGAAGAGGGGCATATGCGCAGGGCTATAGAAGCATCTCTCGCGAGACAGCAACACGATGAACACGTCTTGGATGATGATGATGACGACGATGACGATGACTACCAACCAACTCCACCCGCTGAGCCAACACTCCGAGTATATGACGACGATGACGAAGCTTTACAGGCAGCACTCAAAGCGTCTTTAGAGACCATGCCTTCTGGATTCACCTTACCACCTAGCCCTGGGCCACACCTCATTGAACGATTCACCAGTCCACCACCAGCAGTCTCTCTATCTGAGCAGGGGGCGGTGGAAACAGTATCTGAAAGCGAGGATGATACCAGCCGCACTGAGTCGGATGGACCACGGGAACAGGAACAGGAGGAACTCGATTTAGAGGAGATTCGTAAGCGTCGCTTGGCGAGATTCGGGGGATGAAGATACGCTTGTCATATTCATATCCTTTAACCTCCGTTGCATTACTCACTCTTCACCATACATCCATCTTCCTCCTGCAAAGTACAAATACAATAGTCCGATATCCAGAGATTACTCTAAGGATTCCGCAACAAGTTGAGAAAGTCCTTCACTGCTGCCCCTCTCCACCGCCACCCATAGCGCTCTTCGTGGTGTCGCTGAAGGGTCCCTGAGAAACGCACCACGATGAATGAAGTATTCGATAGAATTTTGAAAAGATATACCGTGCGTTCGCTTGTATTGCCGCTCGATGCATCAGCCGCCTTCTGAAAATTGGACTTCTCGCTCTGACATGTCGAAAATAAGCACCGCTTTAAAGTACACAATGAAGAGTATACCTCTGGCTGCATCTTTGCAGCCGCGGACTCGTAAAGTTCCTTGGCTTTGTCCTTCATCTGCTCCGAGGTTGACTTCTGGGAGTCGGGCTGCAGAAATGAGCAGAGATAAAGGCAGTGCTTAATCGCGATCATACCTTCACAGTTGCTTGAGCCTTGTCGTATGCAGATTGACGTCCGGTGTCAGTCATTTCGATTAGAGTGAATGTGTGGTGGTGTTGCGCGATATTAACAAGAAACGATGCAGACAAGTGGGTTTATATATTCTGTTGAGGTGGAGAATGGAGCCGATCTGCTCCCAAGTGACGCGCTCTATGACGCGTTGGGCGGGTCATGAGGGACATGCAAGAATAACCATACAAAAAATAGCCAATTACAAACACGGAATAGTAAGATTATTGCAAGAAACCACTATTAGGAGGGAAGGGTATCTGAACCTGCACCAGCCGATCCCGATCTCGCGTCTCTGTTTTGCCGTCCTCGCGCAAGCCGCAAGTAGCGAGAAAATCGGTTTTGCACACCCCCGGGTGAAAAAGCTTGGCTAATTCGTTGCGATGCACCTGGCTGATCGCTGCGCCGATCACCGGAAATAATTGTCTCCAGTGCATGGAAATCTGTACAACCAGTAGTGGTTTAAGGAGGTCCCCGACAGATGACCGTCCAACTCACCTTGTCGGCATATTGGACAAGATCCCGATAATTCCAGCAGCCACGGATCGACGCACGTCTGGTGGAACCTATGTTTGCCTTCGCACGGTAGAATTCGCAAATCATCTCCTTCCTCGAAGTCCACGATACAAATCGGACACGTTTCTCGGCCGATGGCTTCGGGCATCACAGCGTCATTCGGGTTTAGAGAGGGGTCTATGCTCCGGTGTCGTGGAGTTGGCGTAGTCTCCCCCACAGGGGCTGGGCCTGCCAGGTCCTCTGCAACCACCCCCTGCGCCTCAGAGGAGTCTCCAACACCACCCGTCACATGTTCTAATTCCACATGATCTGTCTGCTCAATACTCGGAGTTACTGCCGTTTCTGTGTGTAGAGCTTCGACGTCTTTCGGTCGGCGCATATCTGAAGCCTGGTCGCTCGACCCAAATTTGACCACCGGAAACGTATCCAGCATCGCCCGACCCAGCCCCCTTGCCCGACTCTGGCCGGGGTCGCCAGCACCACCATGGGTTGGCATACGCGGTCCGTATCGCTCAGGATGACGGATAGCCCGAATTGCCTATGAACCATGAGCATGGCAAGCGCATTCGGGTCGTTGAGAAAGTGACGAACCCCAGATATGATCACGAGACAGAACAAGGCTGACACGCAGCCTGTGATAGCATACAGTATAATCCTATAGTGAAGGAATTCATAAGGGTAACCATGTTGGAAGGACGGTCTTACATCGCAAGCCCGGTCTTTTGCGAGTTGCTGTGCTCACTTGTAGATGCCGCAGAGCCTCCTGGAGTCGAGGATGCATTGTTAGGAGGCGCAGTGGCATTGAACGCCTGTAATGTCGCAAACAACAGTCCTGGGGCAATTGGACTTCCAGATGCTATGCTTTTGTTGACTGTTGATGCCGTTTCGTTTAACATGGTTGCGTTGTATGTGCCGTAGTATGTGCCATTGGCCCCGAATTGGGCATATTCATATTGAATGAAGCTCACAGGTGATCTCAGTATTTCAGCCCATGGCTAACAAAGACGATCTCGTACTTTGATACCCGTAAAGCCTGTGTTGCAAAGATGTCAAAGACGCGGTCGAAACCATTATCAGGATCCGTATATGCGGGGTTGATAGCACATGAATCCGAGGAAAGAGAATATAACAACTGTGTTCGCCATCAATCAGACGTTTTTGTAAGGTGGTGCTATTCTCGGACTCACAGCAGCCTGTGCCCCGCTGTCTCTAGCCAACGTGAAAATATCAAGTTCTTGAGAGGCGTTCGTAGAATTCCCGTCGCAAGATATGAAAGCGATCCATGGCGTCGTGGCTACAAATGTCAAGAAGAAATTGATTGAGACGGATACTAAGACGACCTGATACATACTGGTCTCATTTCCTGAATTATTCTCGGAGAAGTGTACAAGGACTCCCTGACAAGGTGATAATCATGAACACAGCATATATGGGCAAGCTGCGCACCTGTGATAAACCGTTGGTTTCCCCTCCAGCAAGCAGGTAATAAACGGATTCAGTGTCAGATCTGCGGGGTAGGGTCCAGGGTTAGTAAGGATATTTCACCATGGGAAAAGGGCACACCCGTTCGAATACCATTGTAAGGTAAGCTTGTTGGTGTCCGTGCCACCAAGGCCTTGGCTGGAGATGTTGGTCGGCTGTGCGGGTGTGTATGCTTGTGCAGGCGAGGACACCACAAGAAGGAAAGCCAAGACGAGAAGGCCCAAGAGGTTCATGGCAGATGTGGAAAAGATGCGATTCATCTGATTCTAAGAGGGCCGCTACGTAGGCTGAAACCAGCCACGAGCAGTGCTGCAGCGCGAAACGTTGAGTCCGCACACTAGTCACTTATAGGTGATGGACTCATCAAATCCTCATCGCCTCATTTGTGCGCGAAGTGTTTGCATGACGACACCAGACCAAATGTACAAGTACACAAGCCTACTAGCACTACCCTTCCCGAACCACCTCACTCACAGCTTCTGCAAACACATCACAACCTTTTTTCAGGTCTTCCTGCGATATGTTCAGAGGCGGGATAAACCTGATCACCTCGTATACAGATGTAGTGAGAATGAGCACCCCCTTCTCCATACACCGCTTTGCCACGCGGGAAGCAATGCCTTTTGGCGCATGTGGGTTTGCAACAGGGTCCTGCGACGCATATAAAGGAGAGGCGAATTCGACTGCAATCATCAAGCCTTGTCCGCGGATATCGATAATGTACTGGCCGACCTCCGAACCATTCTTGAGGCTTTTGAGAAATGAAATCAACTCTTTCGAACTGGAGAAGATATTCACACGGCAACGATTTGTGATTCTAGGAGTACGTACCGTGCATTGACATTATCCAACACCCTCTCCTCTCTCAACGCGTCTACAACCGCCACCGCAGCTGCACACGACACCGCGTTCCCCGCATATGTGCCACCCTGTGGAACATGTCAGAGCGCTGAAACAAGGCATATTCACGCAATTCTACCATGGATCCAGGTTTCAGCTTGTCGGTGAGCTCTTTGCGGCTAACGATGCAGCTCAGCGGGAAGCCATTTGCCAATCCCTACGCCACTATATCAGGTTGCCAACTCTACTCAGTATCCTAGTGAAGTTTACCTTGGCCAACGTCATGATATCAGGTCGTACGCCACTGTATTCGATGTTGAACATCTTTCCAGTTCGGCCGCATCCACTCTGCACCTCATCGATGATCAAAAGGATCCCGTGTTTATCACAAACGTCACGAAGACCCTGCACGAACGCCGAGGGGGCTGGAACGTAACCACCTTCGCCAAGAACAGGCTCAATAATGATAGCCGCCGTATCATGTGGTGCCGTCTGCTGCTTGAGCACCAAATCAAGCTGGTAAAGCGCTAGTCGGACAAGCTCGGCTCCGCTAGTATTAGGTGGTACGCCAAGTTGGTGCCAGTAAGGAAAGGGGATAGAAACCACCCCGGGCTGGCATAACGTAGTTGTGGCCAACATTATACGGGATCAAGTGAATGGGTAACGTACCATGAGAGGGAAGAACCCTTCACTGTAGCTTGTCTTGCTCTTGGTTACGGCCATCGCGCCATAAGTCCGTCCGTGATATGCACCTGTGTGTATTATTATCCATTGGCCGCTCTGCGTGATAATTAACATACCTTGCATACAAATTATGTTTTGTCTTCCCGTAAAGATACGTGCCATCTTGATAGCCGCTTCGACGGCTTCGGAACCGGAGTTCCAGAAGTAGAACGAGTCTAGTGATTGGTGTGGCATGATCGTCAGGAGTTTCTCGATGAGACGGATAGTTGGACCATGGAAGGAGATACTGCACTAAGATTCGGGTGCTCTGATGGTAATCCTCTGCTATGAAGCGGTACAAGGATTGCCCACCTGGCAGTGTACTAAGTTCATGCATTGGTCGGCTGCAGCGTTGCTGACCTTTGGGTGACAATGCCCTAGATGATGTGCTAGTTAACGTCGGAGGCGCCTGGCAAGTTGAAGGATCACTAACCCAAATTCGTCACACCGATACCACACGTGAAATCCAGTAACCGCCGCCCGTCATGAAAATGGACATAGGAGCCCTCTCCCTTGGTCATGATGGCTTCGGTCAGTCGACCAATCCCTTTGGTGACATGGCGTTGTCCGAGCGCGAGGTCATCAGCGGTGGACCCATAACCCCGTGCATTGGTTCTAGTACTAGTAGTAGTAGATAAGAGGGATGCTCGACTGCAGCTAACAAGGCAAGGAGCGTTTTGGGGGAAGCTTGAGACGCTGTAAGACTCGGTGTGTTTTGGTCGACGTACACTTGTGAAGGAGTCCTCGTTATTTGGGAGGCGCCAGCAATCTTGATACCATGTACCTTCAGCCTGGCAAACATGGTGTGTGCGGTTCACCGGTTGCTATCAGTAGAAGGTGAGATCTTGAGGATCGGTCTTTGGTCTGCCTACATAGGTGAGATCTTGAGACTTGGTATAGCTATAGGTAGACAACCTTATAATGCATATCCAAGAGACCTCTTAGTACCACCGTGCCCAACGTCATTGTTGGATCCTTCACACACAAGGAGGGAAGATTGCGGGAATCCAGATACCACTCGGAATGTATACCATGGGGTCTTGAATGCGATCTGATTCATCTAGCAATGATGCCAGTGAAGATAATTCGACCATCATATGCATTCTACCAAACGAAAGGGTCTCGAGTTTCCAGCGGTCGACGGCGCGGTCAAACAGGCTCGATGGCAGCCAGCAGTGCGCATATATATTGTCGTGACGAAATGGCCTTGACAACGGAGGTATACTTCGATGGGTCTAACTCGGCTATTCCCTGCATGCCGTACAGAGGGGAAACCGGCAGAGCACCGCTCTCGGAGTAAGCAGAGGCGGTGTAGTTGGGCCCCCGGCCCATCAGCCTGAGGCAAACCTCTCCTGTCACACTCTGCCGCAAGACTTCAACTCTCGACGGTGTGCGCCAGTCCACCACCATCCTGTCATCTGTTGGCTGCGGCACCGACAACGAGGGCGACAGTGTCGTGATCGGAGGAAGCGCCATGTGCCCGACCGCGCGAGGATGGGGAGGCAGCTGGCCCGTCACTGGCTGGTGTGCTCGGATACGTCGAGTGGGCCATCTCTGCATGCCGACGAGACTCGGGCACCATCATGCAGACAACATCCCCACCACTCTGCCTGTGTCGACAACAGCCCTCATCTTACACCTATGTACTTCAACATTGGCAATATGTAGACTACACAAATAAATCTATTGCAACTGCAAGGTGTAAACTAAATATGAACAGGCAGGCACTGCTGTGGTGGTGGCCTGGCTGCCTGGTGTTAAGATAATGAGTGCGGGATACGACAAGCGCGGGAGTGTGCAGGATATGATACTTATGAGCAATACGACTGAAGGCGCGAGAAATATAGCTGGGCAAGCTTAGGCACACAAGAAGTAGGGCGAGGAGATTCGGGCTTCAAGCTTCAAGTTGCAGGCTACTCTGAATATATACTGCGCATAGGTTCGGGACGATTGTATCCGTGGCTGCGGCGTTGCGCCCGCGATGCCATCCGCCATCCGCCATCCTGCGTTCGGCGTCAACTTGCCGTTGGAGTCGGCCTCAACACCTGGCTGCCAGTCTGCGCTGCTGTCATCTGTGGTGGTAGTGGCACTGGCTGCATGCTCCACATCGTCGTCGCCTGCAATTGTGTTGGCTGGCCTCGTCATTGTCCCCAGGCCCCTTGCTAGGCTCACATTGAAGTGTGACATGAAACAAAAAAATCAGTAATATATTCAATATAAGGTGTCTATTTTTTTTGGTATGATCAGATTAGATTCGGGCGGTGACCGGTGCAGCACAGCTTCAGGCGGTGCAACGGCAGCACGGAGCAAAAAGGGGCGCTTATGTCATCTTTTTATTAGCCCAGTTAGACCTATCGAAGGATCCCTCTTGACAACGAATCATGGACAGCCACGGATTGGCACGGTGTGTGGAATTCAAGCGCTTAGACTCGCTATAACATCAAACTCACGAGAGGAGAAAACGTGACACTTGCAGGACTTCGAAGACAGGTTGTTCACATACAAACATCCATTAGACAACGCATACCCTCAAAAAAAAGTACTCCAGGATGATACGGGAGTGACCGAACTCATGGTGATAATCACGGGATGAATCTGGGCACGGAACAAACAACAGGGACAGAAAATACAAATGGAGGTCGAAAAAAAGATCAAAGATAAGTAAAAGACGACTTAGCATTAAGTCGGTGTGGTGGTGGGTCTTCGTCGAGGCATCGCCAATTGACAAACGCACACGTCCAGCATGGCGTGGAAAATTAAAGCAACTTTCCTTGTGGTGTAAGGCCATCGAAGCCATTCTTGTCTTTATCATAGACGAGAGAACCACGTAAGAACACTTGTAGCACAATCCCACGGAGGACCATTCCGTCAAATGCTGAAAGCTTGTTTTTGAAGTAAAAACGTTCCTTGGACACCTAATCATGTTCCATCGGATGTCAGTGAAGCATATAGCACTAAAGTCGACTCAAACCTTAAATTCAGCCTCTGGGTCCCAAATCACGAGATCTGCGTCGTGACCAACAGTGATCAAGCCTTTGGTAGCAGATAAACCTGCATGTTCAGCGGTCTTCTGACTCGTCCAGCGCATGATCTGACAGATGGTGGCTCCTCTCTTTCTGCCCTCCGTCCACATCAGACTCAGTCCTAGTCCAAGGCCATGAATGCCTCCCCACGCCCCTAGAACGTCTCCTTCATCGAGCTTCTTGAGTTCTGCTACACACGGGCTATGATCTGACACCACGAAATCGATTGTGCCATCCATCAAGGCTTGCCAAAGAAGTTCCCTGTTGGTACTGCCACGAATAGGGGGACAACATTTGAACTCAGGACGGCCGTTTGGAATGGTATCCGCGGAAAGACATAAGTAATGGAAACACGTTTCCACTGTCAGTTTCAGCCCACGAGCCTTGGCAGCACGGATGAGTGGAAGTGCTGAAGACGAGGATAAGTGGACGATATGACAACGTAGAGATGGGTATTTTTCCTGAAGTCGCGTAATGAGAGAGATCGCGCTGATCTCAAGGCTTTCGGGCCGCGATGTCAGGAATGTCTCATAAAGGGTAGGATTGCTATGAAGTTGCGGAATAGGTGGGTGCGGCGATTCTTCGAGTTCTGCATGGAACAAAAGGACCGTAGACTCGCCCTGACAAGGGTTGGTCATTATTTGGACTCTAGGCACTCATTTTATAATCCTACCTGGAGCTCTTTCATGTGACTATACAGATCGTCCTCGCTCACGCAAGGGAATTCCTGGGCACTTGTAAGCGCTCAGTTGTCTCATTGTAGGATAAAATACAAACCTCCACACCACTCTCAATCAAAAAACACTTGAAACCCCTGACACCCGCTGCGACCAAAGGTCTAAGGTCTTTCTTCAGACTTCTCGTGAGAACTCGTCCGGATCTTCGAGTGGAACGCCTACCTGGTTACCTGGTATCACCCCACCCCAGAATGCGACATCTGCCCAGGTTTGACCGTCTGCGCTCGCTCGTTTGACATTGAAATTCTCGAGGGTAGTAGTGGGAGGAATAGAGTTAAGAGGCATGTCTACCACAGTCGTTATCCCTCCAGAAATCGCGGCCCTGGTACCTGTCCAGAAGCCCTCCCAGTCCGTCCGACCAGGTTCATTCAAATGAACATGTGCACTAAAGGTTGCAAGATGGTAACAGCAAGGCTTTGGGTGGAGATGTAATTGGAACTTACTCCACTGCACCAGGAAGCACAAACTTGTCTCCGACATCGATTACTTGGACGTCTCCTTCTATCGTATGGCCATCAGTGCCCTTCTTGATATTCACAATCTTTCCGCTGTCAATATCGACGGTAATGACAGCAGCTTGCGGGGTATCAGCATCTGGTAACACAACGTTCCGGCTGGATATCTGTCGAAGACGAGGGTGAGGCCCCATGTGGGAACAACGACTTGACGAAGAGGCTGTCCGCAGGACCACTGATAAGGGTGGACGTAAAAAATCAGTTACTCAATTGCCGGTCGTTATCATGATACTGACCTTCCGACCATTGCCAATCGACGTTGTTTCAACCGCATAGTCCAAGCCCGTAGCTGCGACCACATCAGTTGTGTCGGGTTTCTGGGATATCGGGCGAGCGTACGCGCTGCACACTAGTAGCCAGTAGAGCCCAGGCCCCTAACGAATTAGATCGTTGTGCACGTGAAAGTCTCAGCGCTCCAGCCAATCCTTACTTCGACTACTGATTGGTGACAACAACGGTTGGCATGTTCCCCGTCCCGCAACAAAATATCCACTAGAAAGAACAAAACAGAATGTCTTCCGGGGATGTTGAGAGACCACCATCTACGGACGCCCTAGCTGCATCTGCTGCAGCTCTTGACTCTCTACTTTCTCCAAAAGGCCCTCTGCGCACAACACTCTCACTTCGGGATTCTGTAGCTGATTCAGATTACAACGACGTGGCCCTTGAAGATGACCCCCGATTCTCCACTGTAGCACTATCAGAAGCATCTGAGCGCGCAAGTGTCATATCACTCAAATCTGAGCCGCTAGAAGTCGACGAACTCTCAGACCAGCTCGAAAGGCAAACGACCATATCATCGGCACCGTCTCGCCAGGTGTCTTTCCAGCGTCATTTTGCCCATAAGAAATCGGCCTCCAGTGTCACAGCAAGTGATGCTGCGCGAGCAAATATCCTTGCTCGGCTCGGCTCTCAGAAAGCTCTGGACGAGAATGACCTCGATGCACTACGTGTAACCGGGACGGGTCAACAACAACTCCATGAAGAGTTTGTACGACTACACAAAGAACGACGAGCGGAGGCTGCAAAGAGCGAGGAAGATACGATAGACTGGGGTACGGGACTCTCCCCCTTTCAGACACCACACGAAGTCGAACTCACGGCCGATTAGATTTCTGGGGTGCTGTAATATCAGGTATGGCAACTGGTTGGCACTCCTGTGTTCTATACCTGACAAAACTATAGATTACCAGGGATACGCTGCCCAAAACCCTGAAAAGCTTGCCAAAGCTATAGAAAGAGGAATACCACGTACACTTCGGGGGATGATGTGGCAGCTAATGTACGCATGCTTCCCTGGTCTTACGTTTCACCCCTTTATGGGTTTGGTAGGGCAGCATCTAAGGATATTGAACTTGAGAACACTTATCTCACTCTCTTAAAAGAGACCAGTCCGCATGAGAAATCTATAATCCGAGACCTAGGAAGGTGGGCTGCGCTGCCCCGAGATAACTTGTAGCAGCATTCTAAGATGAGACTTCTCAGAACATTTCCACAGCACGAGTTCTTTACAGATGGCCAGGGTATTGGGCAGGAAAACCTGTTCAATGTCCTGAAAGCATATTCACTGCAAGCGTCTATCCAAACATACCTATTAGCTCCTACTTACACATCACTCAGATATGATTCACAGGTTGGTTATTGTCAAGGGCTCCCGTTTGTTGCCGCTGTATTACTATTGAATGTGAGGACGCTGGTACCATGAGAACGCTGCGATGTACTGACGGGAATTTGCAGATGCCAGACGAACAAGCTTTTTGTCTGCTTGTTCGCTTGATGCATTCGTATGATCTCAGAGGCCATTTCCTACCTGAGATGCCCAAACTGCAGCTTCGGCTAGTAAGTCGATAGCCAGTTCGGCGTGCACGTCCACTCATCTCTTCAAGTTTCAGGTATAATGAATGCCAATGAAGGGGACTCATACTGATATCTATGCAGTTTGATAGACTTGTGGAAGAAATGCTCCCAGTGCTTCATGTCCACTTCCTTCGACAGGGAGTTAAATCGAGCATGTTTTGCTCCCAGTGGTTTCTCACGCTCTTCGGCTACAGGTGAGTTGTCGCTTGTTTCCGTTTCCCAGTAGACTAAAATGTGCGTGCCCCAGATTCCCTTTGGATATCGTGTTCCGAATTTATGATACCTGCCTCGCCAGCGGTATCGAAGCAATTTTTACGTTTAGTATTGGATTATTGCAAAAAAATGAAGATATCCTACTGTCCATGAAATTCGATGAGATCCTGGTCTTCCTAAAACAAAGAGTATTTGATCGGTACAAGGTACGACCTCTTCTATCTCACTACAGCTCCAGGAACTGTCATGACCGAACGTTTCCATTCAGATCGGCCCACTGAGTGATGGAGGCGAACAAAGTGTTTGCCAATCACAATACAAGGTCGATGAATTTGTCCAGGACGTCGTCTCGCTCAAGATCACTCCATTCATGCTGGATGCGTATGCGAATGAATATCACGACCTGGTGAGAAGACGAGAAGCTCATGCGACTGAGATGGACAATTTGAGGAATACTAACCGTGCACTAACGGCTAAAGTGTGAGGCGAGGAAATGCTCTCCGGGCTGCAGCTTACGTTTGCGCACTCCAGGAAGGAGCTAGATGCCAGCCTCGCGCAACTGAGCACTGAACACATTGACATTTTGGTGAGCCCAGTCCCGGAGTAATGTATGATATCTGTCGTGACCGTCCACAGAACCAGCTAGTGATGGCTCGACTTCGAAATGAGGAAATGGAAGAAGAACTAGTTCGCTACAAATTGCTGTAAGGCTCATCCCGTCGACAGGGGGGTGGAAATGGCAGCTGAAGTATGAATTTTATAGGTACGCAGAAGCAATGCATCAGAATGAAGATGCCATGTCTTCGCACCGCCTTTCGAAATCCCACATGGGAAAGAAGAGAGGTAGCGGAAATAGTTGAACTGATGACACATCCTTCGAGCCCGTACCACTGATAGTATACTAACTGACGTTGGCCTTACTACTTGACCTCCAAGGAAATTTTCGTTTCGAAGTGGACAGACCTTATTTGGTGTGAACGCTGTGCGTCAATCGGATCTGAAGTGTTCCGTTACCACTGGAATCTGGGTGGCAAAGGAGATACTAACCTCTTCCTTACTAATGGTGCGCAGTTCGCCTTGCAATGTCACGTTGCCGAGAGCCTCACCGGCAGCAGCCTGCAAGGTCCGTGCAACCACACCCTTGGTTGCAAACCAGTAACGGATTTCATCCGGGACAACTTCGATGGCAGAAATCCGAGGATCGTCTGCGTCGCCCTTGTGGATGCCGTCTTCCAAATCACCAATATAGTCAGTGAGACTGTTGAAGTCAGCACCGAGTATCCACGGGCGATAAAATGGAGATACGAACAAAGTCGACCAATACTTATGGATCAGGTCCCTGTCTCGAGAGACCCGAGCTTTTCCGGCATACGAGACCCAGCTTGTTGTCGAGGGGTCAAAGAAAGATACATTAGCATGCGAATCATGCTCGATCTCCTCAAATTTGCCAGACACATTGTTCGCAAGAAAGATGAGATTCAGCTGTGACTCATCGGACACTTGATGGTATTACGTAAATTGGAGGACGAGCGGAGGATGGGAGGATAACGCACAGTTTACAGGGTTCATGGCACGAGAATGTATGTTACCCTCGGCATTGCGAGTAACGAGCATTGCAGTCCTTGCCGCCTTAATCACTGCATGCAAATCTGAACACAAAGTGAGCATTCGGAAAGCCACTGGAATCACAAGTTGCTACCCCTGATTTTGTCATCCAAAGTAGAGTCTGTTTTTTCCACCTGAGCAGTGACGGGGTCAAGACGAGCACGTTCTGAAGGAGACGGCATGAGTGAGGTAGACTGGAATTTCCAGTTGTGCAGTTTCCTTCGTCATGGGACTTTATACTACCAGAAGCGTCAGTGACGTCATGTCCCTTCAGTGGTCAGGAGCTGAACATGATCTGTGCCACATCCAAGATATCTTTACGCACATCTCACGTTCCGAATAGCGAAGGATATCGTACCAACTAACCTTCCCAGCAGGGATGTAGAATCCATAGCGAGACATGTATCGCGTTAACGATAGTGTATTCTACAGATACAGTGTTCCATGCCCAGCGATACATATAAGAAGCATGTAGATATTGTGAATATAAATGGTGAATGGGATCATGTTTCTCGAGACGAGGAACTTGATGCTGTTTGTGTTGGCTGAGGACCCAGATTCAAACTCGGGAAGTCATCCGCTTCCCAGGTGCCAGGGATGAGTGCGATCGGAAGCAACCAAGTAGCTGTGAGAACAACGCCATAACCTGCTATTCATCAGCGACGCCGGTATATGTCTAGGGACGGAGGGTACAAGGACCTTTGTCAAACGACTTGACTGCAGACCAACTCCACGCAATGAATCCTCCAACGTAACCCAAATAGGGCACTAGCCCACGCAGAATGGCCATAGCTGGACGCATTTGCGGGGGTAGCAAGGGCATCGGGATGTGGTCCATAAGCCACTTGAGCGCGGCCGTTATCATCGCAGCACGCTTGGCGGCTTCCAATTGCTTGTTGTTCAAGACGTCTAGGACGCAGGGAGGAAGATATCTGAAAAATAAAGATTGGTGTTATGGGACGAATTTGAACTGAATCGCACCCACATTTTAAACCCCCACCACATTGTCTGTACAGATATCTTGGTAAGTGACGGAACCCAGACACGATACTCCCTCTCAGGGAGCTGTCCGTTCTTTGACAGGGGACTCTTCCAGGGCTCATCGGGAGGGATAAATGGCTCGGAGTCGGCCACATTACAGGACTCCTCCTTCCCTTTGCATCCTTCCGGGGATTCGTTCGCTCCCATCAGGATTTGCTCGATGGATTCAGTTGGGAGGGGAACGAAGCGGGCCTGCGGCGTCCGTATCTCGTCGCCGTCTTCATACACAGAAACAATTTCAGAGCAAGCGATCTCCACCTCCGAGGTATCGTCGGGCTCCAGGGGACCATATATCATCACGGAGTTGTTATCATCGACACAGTCCAACACGGTGCTGGTGCTTTCTATTGGTGATGTCAAGTCTTCTTGCCTTTTGCCGCGGGGTGAGCGCAACAAGTCCAATGCAGACAAAATAGATTGGCGATTAGGCTCAATTGTCCGATTGGCAGCTCTGGGTGAAAGAAACCCCAATAGCTTCCACTCATTTACAACTCCGGTTGGAGACATGGGAGGGGATCCAGGCAATTCTATCTCTGCGGGCAAAACTGGGGACTTGGGTCGAATGGGGGATGTAAAAGGGGATGGAAAGGGTGGTAGAGTAGGCATCATGGCATGGATCTTCTGTGCGATTGTGGCTGGCACAGTGGCCACTTCCTCGTCCAAGCCATCTTTCGTCTCGCTTGCAGACGCCGATGGAGAAGGATCAACTGATATTGCACTCGGTGAAGATCCTTGATCAAGATCGTTGCTACTGATCCTCGGCGGAAATTGCACACTTCCATCTCTCCACGATCTAAGAATTCGGTTGGTTGCGAATGTTTTCTGCTTGGGCAACCGAGGCATTGATGGGGAAGGCCGTGCAGGGACATCATTGTCATCGGCGTTCACAGAACGATATGGACACTGTCCCTCGATGTTTTGGGACTGCATTAGGTTGGAGGAAGAAAGTGACATGCCGCAGCAGCGACCACGACGCAGTTGAGTGGAATTACCAATATAACTTGGGCTGCTACTACAGGCACAACTTAGTACTATTCGGTACTGATCCCAAGCCAAGAAACAGGTGTCCATGATGCTGCTGTCCTCATCTCCCCAGCCTGTAGGCAGGCCAAACTTGATTCCAAAGAAGATGCCTTGACCCTTGATCTACTCGTTTAGCTTTCAATTCGACCGACAGGCAAGATGAGAAATCTGCTACAGCGATGCCTACTTTGACGTATCATTCGGGTGATTGGAATTCTGATTGATCACGGACTTGGAGCTGTCTCTTTATAGTGTTCGCACTGGGTGGGTGTAAGGTGGGTGGCCTAATGGCAGCCTTTAGGTTGGTCACGAAAATTCACGGAATAATGTCCCCGTGCCCTTCCTTAGGTATAAAAGCTGCACACCTAGTCCGATCACGCTCCGCAATACTATGCTCTTCCTCACACTCGCTCTTTCAGCTGTCGCAGTTTCATCTGCGTATGCGGGGACAGTCACCACCACAGCTACTAGCCAGACGACATCCATTACATCATCTACGTCCTATGGTCCTCCTCCAACTTGTACTTCAACAGCGGCCACGGCAACCGTGAATGCCCCCACTGCGACCCCCACGAAAGCAGTTGGCCGACTTCCGGCGCTTGGGTACCGTTGACATCACCCTGATGACATACATTATTGACTAACTGCGTTCAAGCTGGAACACTTGGAATGCGTTTCATTGCGGTACGGTTTCCTTCTGGTGCACAAATGCAGCTTTGGTTAAGAACTCTTTTTCAGACATCACCGCGGACTTGGTCGTTGGTGCAGCCAATGATCTCAAGAGACTAGGACTTGCTAACGCTGGTTATCAATACGTGAATATCGATGTAAGTTTATGTGACTCTTTCCACCACGGGCTCATTTCCTGGTCACCTAGGATTGTTGGGCTCAGCGTAATCGTGATAATTCGACTCTGCGAATCGTTCCCGACCCCCAGAAGTTTCCAGACGGCATTAGCGGTGTCGCCAACCAAGTTCACACCTTGGGATTGAAACTCGGCATTTATAGGTGCGCCTTGTTTCAACTTCACCGTACCAAGGAAATAAACTGCCGTTCTTGGTAGTGATGCCGGTACCAAGACTTGCGCTGGGTACCCTGGTTCTCTTGGTTACGAGGACATTGATGCTGCGACTTTCACCGAATGGGGGGTTGATTGTACGCAATATTTCATGGTTAACGGCTCTTCTGCAAGTCTAATGTCACTTTACCAGATTTGAAATATGGTTAGCTTGGCTGGCTGAGTACCAGGTGTTGAGAGTTGCTCACATATTCTCTTCAGACAACTGCTATGTACCGGCTAATTGGACCGATTCTTGCGTAAGTCTCAAAGTTACGAATGTTGGTTTCGGTTGTTCTTAGTCACTGGCTAGACCCCTCCTGGCGGAGACTGGTAGTGAGTGTCGCAGAATGCGTCCATATGTTAGGTGTATGACACAACACTACACAATAGTGATTCAAACTCGGCGATTAGATATCGCCGAATGACGTGAGTAGACCACTTCCACCGGCGATATATTTCCTAGCTTTTTATTACAGAGCTGCACTGGATGTTCAAAAGACCCCGGTGCAGTACAGCTTATGTATCTGGGGCAACGCCCATGTCTGGGAGTGGGGTTCGAAAGTGGTGCGTAACAGTGCATCTTTACAATGCGTCTAGAAAGCCGTTTGCTCATGATTTGGCTAGGGACATTCGTGGAGAGTTACTGGTGATATCAGGCAGGCCTTTCCTGTCAAATTCTCCAGGCGAAACTAATATTCCTTAAGTCCAGATTGGTCTTCCGTAGTTTCGATCATCACAGCCAACGTGGCAATTCTGGATTATGTCGATTTCTACTCTCATAACGATATGGACATGATGGAAATCGGAAATGGCAACCTTACTATTCAAGAGCAGCGTACGCATTTTGCCGTGTGGGCGTTCATGAAGAGTCCCATCTTACTTGGCACGACTGTAAGGGAGAGTTGCAGTCCATGTCCTGCTTAACCTGACCGTTTAATCTCCTACAGTTGACCAACCTGTCAACTGACCAGCTTTCCATAATTTCTAATCCCGCATTACTTGCGTTCCATCAAGACGACGAGAATGGTGCCCCAGCTAAGCCATTTCAAGCCACCTCGACGACTTCCACGGCCACTCCTCCCGAGTACTACGCGGGGAAGTCGAAGAAGGGTATTCACGTTTTCATTATCAACACTTTTGACAGCATTGCTACGAAGACGTTTGATTATGCCAACGTCCCTTGCATAGGAGAGCCACCCTACATCGTCACAGATATGTGGACGGGGGCTATAGCAGTTCAATCTGCCAACTCAGCTTCTTTTTCTGTGAGCGTGGACGCGCATGATACCAAGGCATTCTTAATCACTTCTGTCGACGTTTGAAACATGGAGTTCATTGGATGTACAATATATAGGCATTTCAGTAGAATTAAGAAACAAATTGAGGGGACGCCCACAAATAAATCGTTATGTCAATGTTGAATCAATGTAGCGGGCGGTCGCCGCAATTCGGAAGTTGAAGGGTATGACAGTGTGCCTATATGAACTTGTCATTGACGCCCGAGTTTGAAGGCCAGTTAGACCGCTTACTCGTAATGTATTTGAACGTCATGTCCTTCCATGATAAGGATGTCACCCTTCGATGGTGGGGCATTAAGCGGAAGTCTTGTTGATACTGGCATGCTTACATGGCGAAGGATCAATGACATGGCCAATTGTTTTTGTTGAGGAAACTCCAGAGAGGTATGAGAGCGGAAATGCATTAATGCAGCCGAACCTAAAGAAAGTGAGGCAACGATTGGCCCCAGGCCTTTCTCGCTATCGCTATGGAACTGAACTATAGATCAGTGACCTGTAGATCAGATCGATCAGTGAGAGCACCACTTACGGACATCTTCTGACGTTCCAAGTAGGCAGCGCTGAGGACCTCATTGAACGGTTCATTCAGCTGTAAGCATAAATATGTCCTTTCCTTGATCAAGTCCAATGCTTTTCGGACACAGGCCGGGGCTTCGGTGAAGGGTACAGTGTTTTCTGTTCCACCAACATACTTGACAGCCGATCAATTGCTCGGAACTTGAAACACAAACAATGATGCGAGTACCTGATATGGCTCTCCCGCTATGTCAAGTGTTCAGTGACGACAAGAGTTTCTATGGGCTGTCGACTCACAGTTTTGCGAGAAGTAATTCGTCAATAATGTTCCCCGCACTACAACGCGTGTTCAGATGAAAACTACCAGACTTGTTGAAATGGCCATACCTCTATGCTGAAGGGATGTTAGCTAATTTGACAACGATGAGCCGAGAAGTCATACCGTCTTCAGAGGATAACGCCGAAGTTTCAGTTCCCCGGAGAACGCCTGCTTTTGGTAGTCCTCAAATACCATGTTTGCTTCTCCATTTGATAGAGGTGTACCCAGAATGAGGTGTATTTTACCCCTATATAAGCTTGAGGAGGGATGGAGCGGTATCAGGGAGCCACATACCAGCAATTAGGCAGTACGAACGTAAGTCGATTAGTGAACCCTCTGCCTTTACCCAAGTCAATTGGCTGGGGGCGGCGGGCAAAGATGCCTATCGCACCAGGGTTGAGAAAGATGCGAGCATAGAAAATAGTTGTTACGCACCAGAATTCCTGTTTATCCGACTGTGCAGGAACTCGGATGGAAGTCGCTGGTTCCAAAATTCGTTGGCTATACGGATTCTTGCACCGATGACATGACGATCCTAAATTAGTTCAGCATCCTTACCCTTGCCACATTTATTTACTAACTCACATGACAATTGACACACTCCCAACATTCCCATTTGTACCTGCTCGAAAGTCGACCACATCGAGCGCAATACCAACCTCGACAACGGTTAGGTGCCGCGAGTTGTCCTGCCGGCTGCAGGGTAATCGTAGGCTTCACCCGAGGCAGGTTCTCGAATGCATGGGGGAGCAATTTCAAAAACTCTTCACGATATGCAAGCTCCTGAGGTTCTTTGCCATCCGAAATCCAAAACTCGGTACAAGTGGGATTCAAGCACATCCCGTTTTGCTTGTAAACAAAGGGGCTCCTCTTGAAACATTGTTTACACTCAAAATCGGATTCTTTTGCCTTGGTTGAACAATCAAGTGACGCAATACCCTCCGATGTACAATGCGACAACTGTGGCGTTTTCTCTAGTTCTTGAGGACCCATCCACCAGGGAATGCCCTGACCCTCGCACCACTGAAAAGCGAACTTCCAGCGAACTATGTGGTGTGATTCGCCAGCGGGCTGATATTCAGCTGGAATACCCTTAGATATTGCAAACATCTTGATGGCGAACTTACCCCATGCATGGGATATCCAATATATCCCAAGTACAACATATGTATAACCAGGTACAGAGAGGTCATACGGGAATAGCGCATACTTGTCGTCGGCAAGCAAAACCAGGGGTCGTTTTTCCTTATAGTTCTTTAGCAGTGCGCGTACTGACTTGTCTGTCGCGGTTTGATCCTGGGCTGACTGGAGCCGACGTCCGGTCGTTGAGTCCAAAAGGCTTTCGGCTTTCCCTCCCCTATCACGGACATCAACCTGTATTCCCAAGGACGACAAGATGCCCACCCATGCGAGATGATCAGTTTTCCTCCATGATGGAAAATGTCTCGACTGGAAAAATGAGCCTACGTTTATCTTGGCCCAGAAGAGGAGAATTACCTTGCAGAAAATGCCCCAAGAAGGTATCCCTTTACAATATCCTTCCTGGAATAGACCCCACTGTGATAGCTGCGGAAGTAATCCAGGGTCTCGCAAATTTCCTGGCGGGACTTTGGAAAATCAATTGCTACTCGTAATTTTCGTAAAAGGGAATACCTTAGCCCAAATATGTGGTGTCGAAGGTAATCCAGGTTTTGAGGCAGTATCTGCGTGCACGTCCATTCTATCTGGGCTTGTAGCATCCTCTGTGGCTATCTCCCCATCCTCGGAATCCAAATCCATGTCTTCGACCCACTCAGCAAACAGAGTTTCCAGGGTATTTTTTGTGGGGGACTGAGCCACACCCTCGAAAGATTCGATTCCGCATTTGGAGTGTTTTGAAGATCCAGTGTAGCTCATTACAAGTTTTCGTGGCACAGGTTGCACGTCCTTGGCGGTAATGAGATATGAAACTGACACCTGTGGAGATGCCAGGTTTGACTCGGGGATGCCTTTTAATGTCTCAAGGTCCAATAGACCTCGTTGGCGTGATGTGGGTTGTTCGGACTCCCCACTTACTGGAAAAACCAAAGGGAGCGGGAAATACTGGGGTCGAGTGGAAACTACAGGATCATTGATAAAAGATGCACCGTCTCGTTGTTGGTTGGTAGGGCTTGCATTAATGGAGTTGACCATGCCACCAGCAGGTCCTATGCGCGGAGCCATCCCGCTGTTCGTAATGAACACACCATCCTGGTGCGCAAGTAGCTGGACCTCGACTGGCCTCTTGGCGCGTGGATTATGTAACTGATGTTCCCGATTCGGCAGAAGAGTGTGTGAGGTGATCCTTAGCGCTACTTACTACTAGCTGTTCGCGGTTCTTGCGCGCTATGTACCTTGATACATTGTTACAGTAAAAATCGGTTCACGCGCTAATCAACAGAAAGTGGTTGCCAAAAATCTAGTGGCCGACTCCTGAACGAGTAATGGCACGAGTAGCGATGTTGTATAAGAAAATGTAATATGCAAATATATAGCTTGGGACAGAGTATCGAAGTGTATTTATTTCGAACCAAGAGCATGCTGCAAAGCCTCATACACATCAGCTTCTATCCGAGCTTCCATCTTTTCCTCCTCTGAGCCGTTCCCAGCAGCAACTTTCAGTGCCTCGTGGAGGTTCGCCCGGACCGCCTGTAAATGATGACATGTAAAACCAAATACAAAGGCAGAAGGACGTGCAACATTCATACCTCTGGAGAAAATGATTCGAGGGGAGCAGCTTCGACGGCGTTAATGGTGAGCTTGTTTCCGGGATGTACATTAGCAAAGCCACCCGACACTAAGGCCAATGAGAACATTGGACACATCGTCTGAGTTCAAATGACACTGACCGAACCACTTTTTTGAGACATTGCCAGAGTCGATGACCTCGACGACACCAGGGCGGATAGGTTCGATGGAAGGGACATGGTTTGCGAGGATACCCATATCACCTGTAGCTGCTGAGACGTTCACCTGGACAACATCAGTTGAGGTGAAGATGGACTGGACAACACGATGAGTGCAAAGGCAATATAATTTTGTGTAGTCCGACGCACCTGATGAGGGAGGACAAGGGAGAGGTTGATTTTACCAGCAGCCTCAGCATAACCTCGTTGCTGCTGGTGAAATACTGAAGGCGTGCGTCGGGCAGCAGAAGACAGCAAGCGCAACACGGTCATGTCGAGAGGTATTTTGTACAAGGCTTGGAAACCTGCAACGACTTGATGGTCGGATAAAGCCGGGTTTCACGATCACAGTTGTTTGCTTATTTAGTAATCAACACCAGCCTCGACAGTTCAAACTGCTCAGTTCGTTTGACCCCACTGTACAGATCACACAACAAGTTTCGCGTTATGTTTTATTGTACATAGAAACATTTTATGTTATTTACACGGGCAAAAGATCTACGTAGGCACTGCGAGCGAGACCGTACATCCATCATCCATTTCGATTGATGCCTTGAGTTCAACAAAATCTCGGTGGACTGTAGTAATCTTCACTGATCTGGCCTGTAGAGACCTGCAATGCATTCCTCCTAAACAGCATGTACTAAATTGTCCGGGATAACCTGACTTATCTTGTGTTGCCTCGTCTCCGCACATATTGAAACATCTTTGGATCTGGCACATGTTCATCTATGATTCAATTCATGAAAAATGGCTCACTGGCATTCCGCTCACAGGGACTGACACGACCTTGCGACTGATCAAGTTGAGTCGTTACAGTGGGCGAGAAAGTGTAGCAATGGAGAGCTGAAAATGGCAAGAGAGTCGAAGTTCAGATTGAATTTAAGAACCTCATTATTGTTCGTAGATCACCCACTCTGGTCCAGAACTCCACGTCATGCTTATTGTCTATCATATGAGGGCGTTATTTACACACATGCGGAGTATCTAGTCTAGTAACTCATGTGGCCGTCACTCGCATTACCTATAAATAATGGAACCGTTGTGAAAGCAGTAGGCCGTATGTATATTTCGATGCGGACAAGTTCTTAAGGCCTTGAGTTCAACAGAATCCATTGACATGATGTGGATTGCAGTCATCTGGCAGAAGTTCACGAACATGCAAGGCGCCACGCTCACTAGCCAGCAACATTAATAACAGCCGAATTTACGAATGGGAACTCACACGTCATCGATGGTTCTCAGTAGGTCATAATTGATCTCCTGGTTCACTACTGAATCAAATTTGTAGCCCGGGTGTGACCGTACAAAGTTCCGCATCCAGGTTGCCGGCGTTTGCAGAGTGCCTGTGTGAATATTAGCAGGCATCGATTGCGTCCACCATGCAAGTACACACCATTGGCACGGCAGCGGACGAGGTTAAGATATTTATCTATTTGCTGCTTTTCGTGTGGAGTTGCCTCCAGAGTCGCAAGATAGGCGTCTATGAGCCCCAGCAGCCCTGGGAAGTTAGAGTCCTAGAGCATGTGAGGCCCTTGCTTCGGTAGTGACAAGTCGCATACCTTTCCACAGAAAATTTCTTGGATAGACATCTCCTCGTATTCATCTTCGACAGGGACATCTTCAAGAATGGAAGGACGTGTCAACGGAGGAAAGCAGTTTCTCATTTTCCTGGTCTTAGGTTGTGTCCCTGTGCCATATTCGCTGGGGCTGGAAGACCCGGATGATGACAGGGGAGTTCCCTGCCCAGATGGAAACACATTCTTGCGGAAGAAAAATTTCCATGCACGGGCTGCGTCTCGCTTCTGAGCTCTCGCCATGTTTTCGTCTACCTGCATATACGTCAGCTAGAACTTGGTTGGGTGTATGGAAATTATCACTACGCGCCTTGGAAATGGGAACATAGAAGTTTAAATTAAATGCCAAAATGGCCCTGGACAAGAGAACGATGAAAACAGCAAAGGCAGCATTCTCGAAATCTGTCATCTGCACTTCCAGACTGCGAAACTCTACGCGCCAACCAATAGACGAGTTAGGTGGGGGAGGCTTAAATCGGACAGTTTGCCAGTTGGTGGATTGAATGTTCTTTGAAGCGCATCAATACAAGGCAAGGAAAAGATCCAACAATCAATCACCTCAAAGTGGGCATTGCTAGAGGTATCGTCTTGGTGAATCGTCTCGGAGAATATAACAAGTGGATCACGAATAAACAGATGTGCGATGTGTTTTGAGAGCAGTTCGTCCAGGCCTTCCAACCCATAATCTGTAAAACCATGCGGAAATTTGGAGGAAGGGCACATACCATGACCGAGTAGGCGATTATAGATTGCATCATCGAACGGTACAACGGTGTCGTTATATGCTGGTTTGTTGATCCATTCGGGAGATATGTACAGGTCAACACTGTCATAACGAGACTTGGGGATAACGTATTTATCGTTTTTCAATGGCTAAGAGTTATAGCCAGTTGAGACCAGACAGCAAAAAAGGGGGACATATCAGCTTACCACAAGCCCACGCTCTTCGGGGGTACGGTCGTCTACGCTTCCAGCGATTACATTCCAGCGACAATCCACGTCGGAGAGATAACCGCGCCAGATCGGGCTTGCCGCAGTTAATGCAAGCTGTGCAAAAACATGCTCACATCAATGCTGGAAACACAATGGTGTTCAAAGCCATACCATGAGGGGACTGATTGGGATCAAAGCATCATACAGTCGTCGCGCTTCGTTCACATTACAACATTGAAAGGTCAGTTGCAAGCAACAGCAACCCATTCCAAACCCCATCGCATCCATGTAAATATGGTCCATCAAGGCTGCGCCGTTCTTGGCCTCTATCGGAAAAGTATCAATGAGCCGACAGGATTTCACCCGAACGAAAGGGCTCGTACCAGCGTCCTCGGGGTATATATCACGTTGCCATGGTATAGTGGGATCCACGAATGGGCGTGGTGTCCCTTTATCTATAAAAAGGGGAAGGTTGATTGCAACCTTTGAACCCCTTCGTTTCCTTATGTTGGCGGTGAGTGTGCTGTTAGGGAGTCAAGAAGGGATCGAAGGTGATATACCAAACTCAAACTGACGGATACCGCGTGTGAGGATTAGTGACTTCTTCAGGCAAAAATAGACTATGACTCGATTTGGCATCTTCTGGGCTGTAGTGCGGTTCTGCAAATACCCCTGGAGTTCCAAGGCGGGGAAAGGACGTCAAAGTGACCGGAATCTCGTTGTCTTTCAGGTGCTTCCTCGCTAAAGCGCGCCTTATATTTACTGTCCTCAATGGCGCAGTGCAAGCAACAACACTGGGAGAAATACCTGTAACGCATGTTTGACTCCACAGAAAGAAGGTCGACAATCGAGCCAGTATATGGCGAACCAGGAGTGGATTCGAGCATAAAACTCCCGTACTCAGGATGAAATTGCGCCATGGATATATCACTGAAGGGAATGTCGATGAAAGACCCCTATCGGGAACAGTGTGTACTTACGAGGTGGGGCTGTCACCGGAAAGGCCTTGGAGAGTTTCGCCGAGCTTTACCAGTGTTTCTGTCTGAGGCAGGGATAATTTCGCGTTCTTCTCCTTACTGTCAAACGTAATGACCATGTATTCGACCTTGGGGTGCCGTGAGCGCGAATGAGATGACAGGGATCCCCCATTACCTCGTCTCCCCACAGGAGTTCGTCGCCGGTTCTATCCCTAACTGTGTCCCAGGTGTGGAGGAATTGGGTGATACCATGGTACCTGACATGGTCTGCATACTGTTTCGCGTCTTCCCAGGAAAGAGGAGTACCAAGGTAGAGCAATCCCATCCTGCAGAGAGATACTAGAATGGAGCTTAGTTGCACACGACTGACCGGAGAACCCGGGTGACTTTTATAAGCTTAAGCTTTTATAATAGGCCTATGTTCCTCACGCAAACTCACGCATTCAGCTGCGTCAGCAGTGACAGGGCTTTGTAAGCATGTCTAAGTACTATGAGCCGGCTTTCGTAATGCATACAGAGATTCGGACATCCAGTCGGGCTGTACGGGCACTCACAATTGAGGACCCATGTTAGCCATTGCCCCCATTCGTCGTCCATTTAAGTATTATCTTAAGGGCCAAGAGAACATGTCTCAATGCACGAGTCCAGGATTCTTCTTGACTGAATTGAAGTTTGATTGACGCCTCACCTATTTTATCTTTGAAGACCCTGCATCATCCTGATTAACCGCCGATAGCTTAGTCAAGGCTTCCATGCTTACTGATGCGGGAACTCTACGGTAGGGTCATGAGACTTGACGAAATCCATCAATTGCTTTAGACACTCCAAGAAAGCAACCATGGCAAAATCGAAACGGCGGTTATGAAGAAGCCGGCCAAAGTGTAAGTCGCCGGAGCCGTACAGCTCATACGTGGCTTTGTCACCCACAGTCCGCTCAATACGGGAGAAGGAACCCATAGGAACCAAGCGGTAGCTATGAATGGATTGGTTTGGACGATTCTCCGATATTAAGCGAAACCCCTACCTTTCGAAAGTAAAGTCAAGCTTTCGAGCAATAGTGTATAACAGTAAGAGTGTCTGCCCCCAAGCTGCATTGATCTCAGACCATTCCACCTAGTCATGGTCAGCTCCTGAGGTAAAGAGCGATGGTTGGGCATCACTCACAGGGACTCCAGGAACACGACCCAGCCGCAAGCCATTGATAGTTCCAAAAACACCGTCGTGGCCAATACAGAACGCGTCGTTGTAGACATTAGTCCGCTCGAGTTTCTCATACGTTGCATAATCTGCAGCGTACGCTGCTCGTAAGGACGAGAGGAGTGATGATTGATTTGCGGAGGCTAGTTGATGGTCATTTTGCGAACGCCAGAACCTGGGATGATTACGTCGCACCATTGTATCAATAGGGACCAAAAAAGACTGACTCAGCCTCTTCTTCTTCCAGTACCTTTTCCTCCAACTCCAGAGCTCGTATTTCTTGGTCGAGCTGCTCCTTTTCGCGCTCTGCCAACCTCAGCTGTTCGAGTATGCTGCGTTCCTCGACCTTCAACCGTTCGATATTTCGTTCCGCTTCTTCTCGGCTCATTTCTTGGCTTTCACGCTCCTTCTCCTTCCTTACCTCCTTCTCGAAGGCAATATAGCCATCGCGTTCCTTCTTCGTTTCATCAAGCTGCCTTTGCAATGAAGATAGCAGGATCTGGGTGCACTCCGCACACAGCGGATGGTCGATCTCAGTCCGACTCGACAGCAAATTAAATAGACGCATGGTAGAGCGCAAATGGTGGGATATTGGCGTCGGAATTGGCTGTTCTGCTTCAGGTTGTGTTAGGGTAGATGTCGTGCCCTTTGTCGAGTGGCCGGGGAGGCTTGGATTGGAAATGCCCTTCGTAGATGCATGCGCAGAGGATGACGGTCCCTGGGATGGTATATTGTGGATGACGCTGTCCTGCAGGAGCACGAAGGATTCGTTTGGAGCTGGGTAGTTGCGTTGTGATTGTTTTCCTTGTACCGGTGCAGACTGCCTGACGCCCTCTTGCCGCCTTGCGTGCTTCCATGCTGCTTTGGAAGTGGATGATGATGGGAGCTGGGAAAGTTGTTCTGCCTCGGTCATCATATGGTTGACATGTGGTGAAGGCGGGAGGGAGGCAGCAATCATATCATATTGTGAAGGAGAGAGATCCACAAGGGAAGCATCGAGCTGGTGCCGTCAAAATCATGACCGTTGGTGTATAAACTGAGGGCCTCACCTGCAGTGGTTCTTTACATTGCTGGCACACATAATTCATCGCTTGAAGCAACAAAGATAAGCGCTGTTTCCAGTAATTTCCATAACAAGTACTACCAACCCCTATGTTCAGTTCACCTGTTTCG